>Ga0210040_10001251_pt1 | contig 39142 bp, 28 predicted proteins | sample CryGeyCG12114_NA_FD_185462 | JGI IMG/M metagenome (GOLD analysis project Ga0210040, IMG submission 185462) | Groundwater microbial communities from aquifer - Crystal Geyser CG19_WC_8/21/14_NA (SPAdes) (version 2) | ecosystem: Environmental > Aquatic > Deep subsurface > Groundwater | place: USA... | reverse complement strand
ATCAACTGCGGCGCCATCCCGGAGGGTACTATCGACTCGGAGCTGTTCGGGCACGAAAAGGGCTCATTTACGGGCGCGCAGGAAGCCCGCAAGGGCTACTTCGAAGTGACCAATGGCGGCACTATCTTCCTCGACGAGATTGGGGAAATGCCGCTGGGCACTCAGGCCCGCCTGCTGCGCGTGCTAGAAAACGGTGAGTTTATTCGCGTGGGTTCCAGCAAGGTACAAAAGACCGACGTGCGCGTCGTGGCCGCTACCAACGTCAATCTGCTGGACGCCGTGCGCGAAGGGCGCTTCCGTGAGGACCTCTACTACCGCTTGAATACGGTACCGATTACGGTTCCACCCTTACGTGAACGCGGCGATGATATCTACCTACTGTTCAGAAAGTTCTCCACTGATTTTTCTGACCGTTACCACGTAAAGCCGGTGTCGTTGACGCCGGAGGCTGTGCGGGAGTTGCAGCGCTACCGTTTCCCCGGCAACATCCGCCAGCTCAAGAACGTGGCCGAGCAGATGTCGGTGCTGGAGATGGAGCGCGAGGTAGATGCCACGCGCCTGCGTCAGTATCTGCCCCAGGAGCAGGCCAGCAACTTACCTATGCTGCTCTCGGCCGGTGGTCCCGCCACCGATGGCGCCGGCAACGCCTACTCCGAGCGTGACCTGCTCTATAAGGTGCTCTTCGATATGCGCCGCGACATGACCGATCTGAAGAAGATGGTGCTGGAGCTAGCCGCCGGGCAACGCCCCCAGGAAGCTCAGGAATTACTGCGCCAGAATAGCCACCTGTTCACGAACCTCAACGTGGCCCCCTACGAAGGCGGCCGCCTACCCCGCCCCGCCGATGCCGGCCCCGGCAATGGCGAATACTATATGCGGCCGGAAGTAGAAGACGCCACCGAATACGAAGAAGAAGAACAGCGCGTTGAAGATATTCCGCACGAAACGGAAGAAGAAACTCTTTCTCTGGAAGCCAACGAGAAGGAAATGATAATCAAGGCGTTAAAGAAACACAATAACAAGCGTAAGTACGCGGCCTACGACCTGGGCATTTCGGAACGGACGCTCTATCGGAAGCTCAAACAGTATGATTTGGAACAAGTATAACTTGGTACTGAGCCTCTGCGGCTTACTTTTAGGCATTAGCCTATCCGGGTGCAGCGTATATTCCTTTGCGGGTACCAACATCGCGCCCGACGTGAAAACCATTTCCATCCAAACCTTTCAGAACAACTCCAGCAACGGCCCTTCCTACCTGGCGCAGCGGTTTACGGAGGATTTCAAAGATTATTTTCAGCGTAATACCACGCTCAAGCTCGTGCCCCGCGATGGAGATTTACAGGTGGAAGGCCAGATTATTTCCTATGATTTTGCGCCCGCAGCCATTCAAAAGGAGGGCAACATTGATCAGGCCGGCGTGAACCGCCTTACCATTCAGGTGCGGATAAAGTTCGTGAACACCAAGGAACCGAAGCAGGACTTTGAGCAGCCCTTCCAGAGCAACGGCGACTTTCCCGCCTCACAGTCAGTTGCTTCCATCAACAGCGACCCTACTTCCGTCCGCCGAATCACCAATAACATCATCACCGACGTGTTTAATAAGTCGGTGGCGAACTGGTAGGTTGGAATAGTAATTAGTAGACCGTCCTTTCGACCAGCGGGAGAAATCTCGCGTGGTGAGGTAGGATAGTATCTTTCGTCACCACGCAAGATTTCTCCCGCTGGTCGAAAGGATAGCATCCCCCTACTCATTTATCACTCAATAGTTTAAAAGATGACCCGAGCGTCGCTGCTACATATTCTGGACCACGTAAGCACCATTTCGGATGCTGAAGTTCGTGAGTTAGAGCAGTTGGCTACGGCTTTCCCCTACTGCCAAACGGCCCATTTACTACTGGCCAAGGCGGCCCACGACAAGGGCAGCATGCTTGCCGGCCAGCGCCTGCGCCGGGCCGCCACCCACGCCGCCGACCGGCAGCTGCTGCGGCAACTCATGGAGCAGCAAGTACCAGCAGTTGCCTCGGTAGCCGCTGATGCTCATCCCTCAACGCCGACTGAGGTGGTAGCACTCCTGCCTGCCCCCGAAGAACCCCTCCTACTCACTGCTTCGGTAGAAGAGCCAGTAGCGAAGATAACAGCGCCATCAGTTGAGATTGCGCCACAGCAGCCGGCCGAGCCACTGACGGTGGCTTCGGAGCGCCCGGCGTCCGAAGTGGTAGCCATCGTAACTGCTACGCCTCAGGGGGTTACAACCGAAACAAAGGTAGAAACACTGCCAGCCGATCAGGAGCAGAAAGAGTCTGAGCAAAGCCCTACGCCGGATACTGCTATAGTCCCTGAAACCGTCGTTACGGCACTGACCGAAGAATTGCTACCGGCGGTAGCGCCACCCATTCGGACACCTGCCGAAGCAGGTACTTCTCGGTTCGAGTTTGGCCTCGGCGAAACGCTCGCAACTGACTTAGCTGTTTACGCACTACCTGTTGATGCACCAGCAGTTACGGCAAAATCTCCGCCCTTCTACGCCGATCCGGAGGTAGGGTATACCATTGGCTACGGTAGTCGGCTAGGCTCGTGCCTACAAGCCCAAGGCGAGCTAACCAACGACCTGCCTGACACTGTTTTTTTCCCTGCCGACGCGCTGCTACTGGAGCACGTAGTCGCCCATCAACCAGCTGTTAGTACGCCTAGTTCGCTGGCTATCATCGAGCAGTTTTTACGAAAGAAGCCCCGCCTTCGGACGCCGGCCGTGGTGCCGCCCGCCGATAATGAGCAAACCGATTTATCGGTGCCTAGCACCAGTGCGGCCCCGACGCTGGCCTCGGAGAGCCTAGCCAAGATTATGGTGCGACAGGGCAAAACAGCGAAAGCCATTGAAATATATGAGCGTTTGATGGTGCGCCAGCCGGAAAAAAAGGCGTACTTTGCCGCTCAAATTGACCAACTGAAACAGTCAGAATAAATGTATTACACGCTTCTTATTGTCATCTTCCTTGTTTGTTTGCTACTGGCACTGGTCGTATTGGCCCAGAATCCGAAAGGTGGTGGCATATCCAGCCAGTTTGGCGCAAGCGGCACGGCCCAGCTTATGGGTGTGAAGCGTACCGGCGACTTATTGGAGCGCCTGACCTGGGGCTTCGCTATTGCTCTAATGATTTTGTCCCTCACCAGCCACATGGTATTGGACTCAGCTACGGCCACGGGCCCTACCCGTAGCATTAATCAACAGAAGGCGCTGGAAACCCCAGCGCTGCCTACGGCTCCGGCACTGCCGGCTCCTGGCACTGCTGCTCCTGGCGCTTCCATGGCTCCCATGACGGCGCCTACCCCATCAACGGCCCCGGCTACTGCTACCCCGGCTCCGGCTACCACGCCGGCGCAGTAATTCGCCTTACTAATTGACGCATGAATAAGCCAGTGGTTCCTAATCGGGAGCCACTGGCTTATTGCTTTGGGGTATGCCGAACGGGGTGACACACTCTGCCATGTTTGGCAGCTAAACGGGCAAACCTAGCCATCCTGCCCTACTGTGGCGTTCATTCTGTCAGGTTTAGCGGGGCTGGCATAAGAAGTGTTCCACCCTTATTAGACTTGTTTTACATTAAATCTTTCAACCAACACGTACACTATGTCACTGAGCATGAAACCGCTGGCTGACCGCGTTATTATCGCGCCGGCTGCCGCTGAGGAGAAGACCAAATCGGGCATCATTATTCCCGACACGGCCAAAGAAAAGCCCCAACGTGGCGAGGTAGTAGCCATAGGCGAAGGCAAAGTGGCCGACAACGGCACCACAATCAAGCCTCAGGTAAGCGTGGGTGACCAAGTGCTTTACGGTAAGTATGCCGGCACTGAAATCACCGTAGATGGCCAGGACTACCTCATTATGAAGGAGTCGGACATCTTTGCTATTCTGTAAGCATTCCCCCTCTTCCCTCTCACTGACCTAACTCCCAACAACCATACGATGGCTAAGAACATCCAATTTGATACTGAAGGCCGCGATAAACTGAAGCGCGGCGTAGATAAACTGGCGAATGCCGTGAAAGTTACCCTGGGCCCAAAAGGCCGTAACGTGGTAATTGACAAGAAATTTGGCGCGCCTACTATTACTAAAGACGGCGTAACGGTAGCAAAAGAAATTGAGCTGTCGGATCCCGTAGAGAACATGGGCGCCCAACTGGTGAAAGAAGTAGCCAGCAAAACGGCAGACCAGGCCGGCGACGGCACTACTACGGCTACCGTATTGGCCCAAGCCATTTACACGGCTGGCTCTAAGAACGTAGCAGCTGGTGCCAACCCCATGGACCTGAAGCGCGGCATCGACAAAGCAGTGCAGGCAGTAGTAGCCAACTTGAAATCGCAGTCGAAGAAGATTGAAAACTCTTCGGAAATTGCTCAGGTAGGTGCTATTTCGGCCAACAACGACATGGAAATCGGTCAAATGATTGCCGATGCTATGGATAAAGTTGGCAAAGAAGGCGTTATCACCGTGGAAGAAGCTCGCGGCACTGAAACCGAAGTAAAAACGGTGGAAGGCATGCAGTTCGACCGTGGCTACCTCTCGCCCTACTTCGTGACCAACACGGAGAAGATGGAGGTAGAACTCGAATCGCCTTACTTCCTGATCTATGACAAGAAGGTTAGCACAATGAAGGAGTTGCTGCCCGTACTCGAGCAGGTGGTACAAACCAGCAAGCCGCTGGTTATCATCTCCGAAGACGTGGACGGCGAAGCCCTTGCAACCTTGGTAGTAAACAAACTGCGTGGTTCGCTGAAGATTGCCGCCGTAAAAGCTCCTGGCTTTGGCGACCGTCGGAAAGCTATGCTGGAAGACATTGCTGTATTGACTGGTGGTACCGTGATTTCGGAAGAGCGCGGCTACAAGCTGGAAAACGCCACGATTGAGTATCTCGGCCAGGCTGAGAAAGTGATTATCGACAAGGATAACACGACCATCGTGAACGGTAAAGGCGACAAAGAAGCCATTAAGGCTCGTGTGAGCGAAATCAAAGCTCAAATCGGCACGACTACTTCTGACTACGATAAAGAGAAGCTGCAGGAGCGTTTGGCTAAGCTGAGCGGCGGCGTTGCTATTCTCTACATCGGTGCTTCGACGGAAGTAGAGATGAAAGAGAAGAAAGACCGCGTAGACGATGCCTTGCACGCTACCCGCGCGGCCGTTGAAGAAGGTGTAGTACCTGGCGGCGGTGTTGCCCTGGTGCGCGCTATCGAAGCTCTGGAAGCTGTGAACACGCTGAATGGCGATGAGCGCACGGGTGTGAACATCATCCGGACGGCGCTGGAATCGCCCCTGCGTACCATCGTAGCCAACGCCGGTGGCGAAGGCTCGGTAGTTGTGCAGAAAGTGCGCGACGGCAAAGGTGACTACGGTTACAATGCCCGCGAGGACAAGTACGAAAACCTGATGGCGGCCGGTATCCTCGACCCCACTAAGGTAACGCGCTTGGCACTTGAAAACGCTGCTTCTATTGCCGGCCTATTGCTGACGACGGAAGCTGTGATTTCGGATGAGCCTGAAGAAGAGAAAGCCGGTGCCGGCGCTGCTGGTGGCATGGGCGGTATGGGTGGCATGGGCGGCATGATGTAATCCATCAGACTGTTAGGTTAGCTCCTACTAAAAAGCCCCGTCAGACGCTGTCTGACGGGGCTTTTTGCGTGCGTGGCACGCGTTGCTTTTCTGTCGTGGTGCCGCTACGCAGGAGCAGCCGTATTGTAGTTAAGGTGCCCGGCTCGGAGCTCCTGCCCTAAAATCAATCAGCAATGACTACAGCAAGCGGCGGCATCTTCCGCCTTTTCGAAGCTCTCTTTTCCTTCCTTGAAGGAGAACCAAGCCAGTCCCAGCATACCTGCGGCGTCAATGTAGAGGATATGCAGCAGTTCGTAGAGGGCACTGGAAATCAGCAACACCACCGACATATAGACGCACACCATCGTACATTTGCCATCGGCGATGATTGAGGCGGATTGGAGCTGTTTGCCCGTGCGAATTTTCCAGCTGGCTAATACTCGCATGATGGCAATAGAGAGCACCGAAATCACAATCCCCGCCATAGTCGACGTGGGTTGCCGCCCTTCCCACAAGCTCACCCCGGCGCCTACCACGAGCCCCGCTACCAGTAGGTAAAAGCAGGTGCCCGTAATCTGCAAGGCAAGTTTTTCGAAGCGGCTCCGGTCAGCGGCGCCAAACCGACGCAGCCGTACAATCATGGCCAGAATGCCCAGGCCTGAAACTACTTCGATGAAGCTGTCTGCCCCGAACCCAGCCAGCGTCAGGGCTTGTTCCTGGCTGCCGAAGTATAGGGAAACCACCCCTTCGGCCACATTATAGAGCACGGTGAAGATGGCTAAGCCAGTAGCTATTTTCCAGCCGCTTTGTGCGTAGGGTGTATTGAGCGTCGTTTCCATAGGTGTACAAACAGAAAAGCTAAAGAAATAATTTAATGCCGCCGTTGGCCACCGTGCCTTCCAGCGGCGCCCATACTTCGCGGAAGGCCGGCTGCGCTACCGGCGGAAGCACCACCTGCTGGTACCGACCCTGGCGAATGTTGAGCAAGTTTTCTACGTTCACAAACACGCTGAAGTGCTTCCACCGCCGCTCGCCCATGGCACCCAGCAACCAGTAGGGGCGCGACTGCTGCCCCGTGGAAAGTGGTTTGCGCCCGATATAGTAGGCTTCTACGCCGAGCCGCAGCTTGCCTTCCTGCTCGTATACCCCTACCAGGTTAACGCGGTGTTTGGCCGTGAGCGGAATGGGGCTGTTGTAGTCGGCGCTGGCGTAGCGGCGACGGGTATCCACCAAACTGTAGCCGGCGTAGAACTGGAAATCTTCATAGGCAACGCGCACGTTGGTTTCCAGACCCCGGCTGTCCACTGGGCCGTTGGCATTGGCAAACTGATAGTCCGTACCGGTAGGACCCGAGGGAATAAGGGCGGGCAGATCCAGGATGAGCGCGTGCCGGAGGCGCGTGTAGAAAAAGAGCTGGTTGATGGACACGTCCAGCACGTCAAAGAGCGTTGTGCGGTAGTTCACGTCGAAATTGGCCCCGCGGGAGGTTTCAGCCTGCGCCGTTGCCGGATTTATCGGGCGCACGTTGCGAAAGCCGATGCTTTCGGCATCGTCGGTGAAGATGGTCGGCGCTTTGTAGCCTAGGCCCCCACCCAACCGGGAGGTGAGCCGCTCCGAGAGGCGGAACAGGGCCGACACCCGCGGCAGCACAAACAGCCCAAACCGGTTGTGGTAGTCGCCGCGCAAGCCGGTTTCTACCGTCAGCCAGGAGGTAGCCCGGAAGGTGTTTTGCACGAAGGCGCCCGCCGTAACGTAGTCGTAGTCCCGGCCCTGGGCCGCGTCGTGCTCTGTGAACTGCTCCGTCCACAGATTGCCGCCGCCTACCCACTCAGCCCGCTCGCCGGTGCGGGCGTAGCTGACTTCGGAGAAGCTGGCCACCTGCCGCCCGGCAAACCGGTAATCGGGCCGGGTAAGCGCCCGATTGAAGTAGCTGACGCTGTTCTTCACCGTCAGCACCGAGTGAGTGAAGCGTTTATCGAATTGCAGCTGCGTAGCGGCCCGGTCGGAGCGGTTGCGCTCGAAGTAGCGGTGCGTGTCATCCGCTTGCCCGTCCAGCACTTGCATATCGCCGCCGATGCGGTTTTCCCACGTGCCCATAGCGCCCACGGTGAGCGTGGCGGTAGGATTCAGGTAGAAGAAGAGCCGGGGGTTAAACGTGTACCGCTGGTAGCGGGGCAGTGCCGAGAAACCAGTGTCGCCGGGGTCGTACGCCTGTTGGGTGTTGCGGGCGGCAAACAGCGTCACGCCCACCTTCTCCCCTTTCTGCCCCCAGAAACCGCTGAGGTCGAGGCCGCTGGCGGTGGTGCCATTGGCCATAAAGCTCAGCTCGGGTTTTGCGGTAGGGCGCTTGGTAATCAGATTGACCAAGCCCGCAATAGCGCCCCCGCCGTACAGGGTAGAAGCTGACCCTTTGATGATTTCTATCTGCCGCAGGTTCAGGGGCGGGATTTGCAGAATGCTCAGGCCCGCTGCAAAACCCGCGTACAAGGGCAGGCCGTCCTGCAAGATCTGCGTGTAGCGCCCGTCCAGGCCCTGAATGCGAATGGTGGCACTGGCCGATACCGGCGAAGTCTGCTGCACCTGAATGCCGGTGCTCTCGTTGAGCTGCATGCGGATGTCGCCCGGCCGCATGTTGGATTTTTCTTCCAACTCTTCGCCGGTAATAGCCTCGATGCGGGTAGGAATATCGTAGATGCTGCGGTTGCTGCGCGTGGACATTACGACTACCTCTTCCAGCACTTCGCCCTCCACGGCCACGAGTTGCACCGCCAGCGAATCCGCGGCCAGGGGCAGCCGCAGCGTATCGGAGTAGGGCTGGTAGCCGATGCTCGAACACGTAAGCGTGTAGTGACCCGAGGTTGGCAGAGGCAGTACCAGGTGGCCGGTAGCATCGGCTGCCGCTCCCGTGTTGCCCGGCAGCAGGTAGGCAGTGGCCCCCACCAGGGGCTTGTCGGTGGCGGCATCGGTAATAGTGAGGTGTAAGCGCTGCTGCCCCCAGGCAACAGGTAGGGTGGAGAGTGTCAACCCAAGTGACACAAGCAAGCACTTCATTAAGTAAAGGAATTTAGCGTAGCCAAATAGCTACCCGCGGGCCCGTAAGGCCCGGTAGGGTAGCAACCATGAACAGGCTATGCTACTTGGGGCGGTTGCCAAATACGCCCTACTACCTCCAACGTATAGGGAGCTTGGTACGCAGGCTGCACTACGGCAGCAGACGCAGGCAATGCCGCCAAAACAGCCACTTGGGGTGAAGCGGGCACCGTGAATCCGGTACAAGCCGAACATTGACCAAACGGCAAACATGCCTTGCTGTGCGCGTGGTCGTCGGGGGTAGGCGCTGACGTCTGCGTGGCGGTAGGTTCGTCCTGGCACCCATCGTGGCACGGTAGCCCGGAGAGCACCAGTACATACATTGCCAGCAAAAGAGCCCACCACCGCATGCCGCAAAGATAGCAACTGGTACTATGCTCAAGCTAGTAAACAGCAAAATCCCCGCTGAATGATATTCAGCGGGGATTTTAGTAAATAGTCAGAAAGGCTACACGGCTTATGCTGCTCCGGCAACAGTAGATTCGTCTACCATCATCTTGGTTAGCTTCCGGTAGATCAGTAGCAGCACGAAAGACGCTACTCCGCACAGTACCACGAATACCATGAAGAACTCGTAGAGGCCTGTTATTTCAAACCCGGCAACGTGTGGGGCCGGCTTGCCAGGCTCGGGGTAGAGCGCTCCGAGCGTACCCGAGAACTTGTTGCCCGCCGCAATAGCCAGAAACCAAACGGCCATCATTAGGGATGCGAAACGAACTGGGGCCAGCTTGTTTACCAGCGCCAACCCGATGGGTGATAAGCACAGCTCGCCAAACGTATGCAGCAAGTACATAGCTGTCAGCCAAAACATGCTCACCTTTACTGTCTCCGACGCGTCTTTCACCCCGAATGCAATGATGAGGTAGCCGATAGCTAGAAAGGCCAGCCCGTATACCATCTTCAGGGGCGAGGACGGCTCCAGCCCGCGCTTACCCAACCACGTCCAGAGCGCGGCAAACAAAGGAGCGAACAGAATGATACCGAGCGGATTGATGGTCTGAAAAAATGAGGCGGGCACGAGGTAGGACCCTAGCTGCCGGTCGGTTTGCTTGTCGGCGAAGGTGGTTAGGGAGTTGCCGGCCTGCTCGAAGGCAGCCCAGAAGAAGATAACGAAGAAGCCTATAATCAGTACTACGTTGATTTTACGGCGCTCCACGGACGTGAGCGAGGAGTCCGTCACGACCATAATCGGCACCACAATCATAGCCGAGAAGATAAACGCTCCAATTACTTCATGATCGAGAATTACGAAGTACCAAATGGCAAATACGCCCGCAAACAGAGCCAGCATCAGCAGATTCTTTTTGGTATTGGCCACATTTTGCGCGGCATCGAGCACGGCGCCTTTGCGGTCGGGGCGCGCGCCTAGGGGCGAACCGTCGGCGTAGACTACGTACCGGGTCTTCAGGAATTCGAACGTGACAGTACCGATGAGCATGCCGATACCGGCAATCAGAAAGCCCCACTTAAAATCGGCCGGGTTGCCGGTGTCGCCAAAGCCGCCGCAAATAAACGGGGAGATGAACGCGCCAATATTGATGCCCATATAAAAGATGGTGTAGGCCGCATCAATCCGCCGGTCGTTGGGTGGATACAGCGTTCCTACCATACTAGAAATATTAGGCTTGAAAAACCCGTTGCCAAAAATAAGCAAAGCCAGGCCCGTGTAGAATAGCGGGTGCGCAAACGAAACACTCTGATAGTTGCTGGCTGAAGCAAACAACACGAACTGTCCCAGCGCCATGAGTAGGCCGCCTACCAGAATGGAGCGGCGGTTGCCCCAGTAGCGGTCTGCAATGTACCCACCGAGCAAGGGCGTCAGGTATACCAACCCCAGGTAGGAACCATACACCTCGGAAGAAACCGCTTCGCTGAATAACAGGGCCTTAACCATGTACAGCTTCATGATGGCCCGCATTCCATAGAAGGAAAAACGCTCCCACATTTCGGTTGTAAAGAGAACGTATAAGCCCTTTGGCTGTCCAGTTTGAACGGGGGTTGGGGGCGCCTGGGCAGGGGTAGTTTGCATGAAAGAAAGGCTAATAACAAAAAAAAACACCCGTTACTGTGTCCAGACGGGGGTTGGTAAAGCTACAAAACTTTCCTAACTGCACACTACTTCCTCTGCCACCCTGGGGCGTAGCGGCGGTAGGTAGGGCATGCCCTCAGCAGGCTAATTATTTGCCGCACGCAACCTCCCCGCGGTAAGCCGTTACCTTTGTACCTCTGTTCACTCCTTATTGCATACCATCAACTGCCGCATGATCAAGAATTGCTTACGCCTACTGCTTCTGCTTTTAGTACTACCGTTCGATTTCTGCGGAGCCTGGGGAATGGAAGGTCACCGGGCTATCGGCCAGTTGGCCGAACACCACCTCACGGGCAAGGCCCGCCGGGCGGTGCAGGACCTCCTGGGCACCGAAACCATCACCCTCGTTAGCACTTGGGCCGATGAGGTGCTCTATCCCTCCACGCCCGAGTTCAAGGTCACGGCGCCCTGGCATTACGTGAACTCGCCCTCCGGCCTCGACCATGCGCAGTACGTGCAACAACTTACCAGCCAGTCAATTCCCAACGCCTACAACGCCCTACTGACCAATCTGGCCATCCTTAAAGATAAGAGCAAACCCAAAGCCGAGCGCGCCGTTGCCCTCAAGTTTGTGGTTCACTTAGTAGGCGACGTGCACCAACCCTTGCACGCCGGCCATCTGGAAGACCGCGGCGGCAACAGCATCAAGGTGACTTACCGGGGCAAGGAGACCAACCTGCACAGCCTCTGGGACAGCGGCCTACTTGACTACCAGGGTCTTACCTACTTTGAGATGGGCCAGGCATACGACCACGTACCTGCTCCCCTGCGCCGCCAGTGGCAGCGCGATGCGCCGGCGCAGTGGCTTTATGAGTCGTACGTGCTCAGCGAGCAGATATATGCCCAAGCGGCCCAGGACACCACGTACGGGTGGGCCTACTTCCCCGAGCACGGCGCCCAGGTGAAGCAACGCATCGAGCAAGCCGGCATGCGACTGGCGGGGGTGCTCAATGAGGCGCTGAAGTAGGCAACGGCCTCGGCAGCTCCCGGCTTTTCGCCGTAACTTTGCCCGTATGCCGCACACCTTTTACGCTCCGCTGCTTACTTCTCCTAGTTACACATTGCCCGAAGATGAAAGCAAGCACGCCGTGCGGGTGTTGCGGCTCAGCGTCGGGGATGGGGTAATGCTGGTAGATGGCCGGGGCGGCGTATTTCAGGCAGACGTGACGGATGCCAACCCCAAGCGCTGCCAGCTGCGCATCACCCACGAGGCGCAGGTAGCGCCCCGCCCCTACCAGGTACACGTGGCCGTGGCACCTACCAAGAACCTCGATCGGATGGAATGGCTGGTAGAGAAAGCGACCGAAGTAGGGGTCGATCAGATTTCTTTTTTGCGCTGTGCGCGCTCGGAACGACGGGAATTGAAGCTGGACCGCCTGGAGAAAATCGCCGTGAGTGCCCTTAAGCAATCGGGGCAGGCGTGGCTACCCCAGCTGCACCCCCTCACCGACTTTGCGCAACTGCTCGCTACCCTCGATCCGCCTACTACCTTCATTGCCCACCTCGCCGACGATGAACGGACGGAACTGGCGCAGGTAGCGGGCACCGCCTCCACCTGTTGCATCCTGATTGGGCCGGAAGGCGACTTTACGCCGGAGGAAATTTCGGCTGCCCGGCAGCGTAGTATTCGGCCGGTAGCGTTGGGTACCACCCGGCTGCGCACAGAAACCGCCGCCCTGGCAGCCGTGCATACTGTGCACGTGGCTAAATTATTGTCGTGATGAACGACCGCGGCGCCCCACTGCGTTACCTGCGGGAATCTACTTTGTAGCTGAATTATGCGCAAGACTTTCTTTCTCCTTCTCATCTGCCTAGTGCCTTTGCTGGCGGCTACTCCCATTGCCCCCAGCTTTAAAGTTGCCAAGTTGCACTACGGCGGCGGCGGCGATTGGTATGCCAATAAGACGTCCCTACCTAACCTTATCCGCTTTTGTAACCAAACCCTCCGCACCAACATTGCTCCCGATGAAGCGACCGTAGAACTAGACTCACCGGAGCTCCTCACCTACCCTTTCGTGCACATGACGGGACATGGCAACGTATCGTTCACGGAGGCCGAGGCCCGGAACCTACGTCGCTATCTTATAGGTGGCGGTTTTCTGCATATTGATGATAACTACGGCCTAGACAAGTTTATCCGGCCCGAGATGAAGAAGGTATTTCCAGAGTTGGAATTTGTAGAATTGCCCTTCTCGCATCCCATCTACCACCAAAAGTTCGATTTTCCCAAAGGCCTACCCAAGATCCACGAACACGACGGAAAACGCCCACAAGGCTTTGGGCTCGTGTACAAAGGCCGTCTAGTGTGCTTCTATTCCTTCGAGTGCGATTTGGGTAATGGGTGGGAAGACGTAGGCACCTACCCTGAAGACTTACCGGCCAAACACGATGAGGCACTGCGTATGGGTGCCAATTTGGTAACCTACGCCCTCACGCAGGAGTAGGCACCGGCCATTTGCCAAAACTCGGAAAAACAATAAAAAGCAACAACCAAAATTCAATACAGATAGTATACAGCCCGTTTGGCACCGGATAGAATACAGTATTACACAAAGTTAATTCTTCTATATTAAAGCCTAACAACTAGTTCTTTTTGCAACTCAGAGAAGATGGTTTATTGTAGTCACAACAATCGAATAATCTATATATATTTTTGATAACGGCACAATCCTTGTCCTTCCCTGCTATCTTAGTACAACTATTTATCAGAATAATTTAAAATAGATTTGCCTTTATCAACTTAATCCAATTTATTTGCACACAAATTATACTGATTCAAGAAATTCGCTTTTAACAGTACATCCAATCTTTTCCTCAGTCAGGTTTTTTGCCTAATCTTTGCCGTATGCCCTTAAAGTTTTGCTTCCGCTGGCTCATTGCCTTCGTCCTGTTGTCGCCAGCCCTAGCCAGTTGCGTAGTGCAGCAAAAGCTACCCTACTTACAGAATAGTCAGTATTCGACTACGCAACCCGTTGTAGTCGCCAATGCACCCATCCCGTACAAAATTCAGCCTAGTGATATTTTAAGCGTGAAGGTGCAGAGCGTGCAGCCCGATCTGAACCAACTTTTTAATATCAATAACAACCAGAGCATCTACTCCGGTGACCCAAGCGTACTGTATCTTAATGGTTACCCGGTAGATGAGAAAGGCTTTATCAACCTTCCTACCGTTGGAAAGCTTAAGGTAGAAGGGCTCACCATCGACCAAGCCCAAGAGCTTGTGCAACAGCAAGTGAATCGCTACGTACGTGACGCCAACGTGCTGGTCAAGTTCTTGAGCTTCCGGATTACGGTACTGGGAGAGGTTCGTACGCCGGGTCGCTACTTTATTTACAATGCGCAAGCCACTGTGCTAGAGGCATTGGGCTTAGCGGGCGACCTCACTGAGTTCGGCAATCGGCAGAACGTGAAGCTTGTGCGGCAAACCAATAAGGGGTCAGAAGTCGTATTGCTAAACCTAACGGACCCCGCCCTACTCCGTTCGCCCTACTACTACATGCGGCCTAACGATGCCCTGTACATAGAGCCCATGCAAGCTCGCACTACCCGCGGCAACCTCGCGAACCTAGGCGTCTTGTTTGGGGGTATCTCAGCCGCCGCGCTGATTATCAGCTTCTTCATTACGAAAAACTAGTAACACAAGTAGCGGCCGCTGTTTGTCAGCTGCTATTACTTTATTAACGGATTATATCATGGAAGTACGTCCTTCTACCTCTGCTGCCGAAGTTGATCTGCACGAGTTATTTTTCAAACTCCGTCGCCGTTGGCTTTGGTTTCTACTAGCCTTTCTAATAGCGGGTGCTACTGCTTGGCTCTACTTGAAAGTGAAGGCGCCGGTATACGAAATGCAGGCGACCATGCTCATTGGCGACCAAAGCACTGGCTCAAAGAAAACGCAGGATTTGCTGCAATTACTGGATAGCAAAGAAAAAGGCGTCAAGCTGGAAGATGAGGTAGGCCTACTCATGTCGGCAGGGGTTATTAGCCAAACTCTGGCGCAATTACCTTTCAATGTTTCCTACTTCAATGCGCCCGACACGTGGCTAAACAAGCCGGCTAACTTATTGGTACGCGAACAGTTAGTTGCAGACATGCCGTTTCGGGTGCAGCCCGTAGCCGGTGCCCCGCAGCTTACGGGCACCCCCATCTATGTAGATCGTCTTTCTGATGGGCGTCTGCGGGTGCATGCTTCCGTGAAGAAAGGCGAGCTGCACGAGCTGGCCTCCGGCAATTTGATTCGGGAGGTAGTGGAAACCCAGTTGGACCAAACGGTGCAGCCCGGCGACACCCTCCGAAATCCACTGCTGTCGGCCGTTATCACGCTTGACTCTGTTCAGCAGCAAACGGCTAGCAGCAATGGCCGCTACTATTTCCAGCTCAATGATTTGCGGGGGCTCACGGAGGATTACCAAAGCCGCCTTAAGATAGCCCCTACCGACCACGAGTCCCGCATCCTGCTGCTCACTATGCGGGGTACGGTGCCAGCGAAGGAGGCTATGTTCATGAACAAGCTGATGGAGGTATACGTCCAGGATGACCTATCCCAGAAGAACCAAACTGGTCGCAAAGCAGTAGCTTTTCTGGATCAGGAAATTGACAAGCTGGCTAACTCTCGCCAGCATTCGGCCGAAGCGCTTAGTTCCTTTCGGTCCAGCAATGGTTTGGTCGACGCTGGCACACAATCCAGCGTAGGTATTCAGAAGCAAAGCGAATTATCGACTCTGCGTGCCCGCACCGCCACTAGCCAGAAGTACTACCGCGATATGCTGGCCTATTTGCAGGCCAACCGCGACGCTGCGCAAACTGCGGCGCCTAGTAGTGCTGGGGTAGATGATCCCGCCATTGTAGGTTTGATCCAGCAGCTTACGCAGCTTAATGGTAGACGAGCTTCTATCATGGCCTCTTCTACGGGGCTCGAAACCCCAGCCCTGCGCGACCTGAATGATCAGATTAGCTCAACCAAAGAGTCGTTGATCAAGACGTTGTCGAGTTTAGTGCGCACTTCGAGCATAGCGTTGCGCGACTTGGACGATCAATTGGCTAACGTTAACAGCCGCATTGCGCAACTGCCAGAGCAAGAGCGTCGGCTGGCTGCCCTTGAAACAAACAATCAGTTTAACGAAAAGAACTATAACTTTTTGATAGAGAAGCGTAACGAGGCTGCTATTGCCTTGGCTACTAACAACACCGACAAAAAAGTTATCGACGAAGCCTCATTGGTAGGCACCGGACCAGCGGCTCCTAAGCCGGCATTAGTGGCTCTACTGGCCTTGCTGGCTGCCCTGGCCCTCCCAACGGGTTTGATTCTATTACTGGATAAAGCGAACCGCCGTATCCAGAGCCGCGAGGACCTGTCGCAAGTGACGACGATTCCGGTGCTGGGTGTAGTACCTCACGTATCGTCCAAGGATAAATCCACGATGCTGCGCGACCAGCGCGGGCAGGTATCGGAGGCTTTCCGCGCTATTCGGGTGAATATGCAGTATCTATCGGCTGGTGTGGACAAACGCGTTATTGGCGTCACGTCTTCCGTACCAGGTGAAGGTAAGACCTTCTCAGCTATTAACTTAGCTGCTGAGCTGTCGCAAGGTAACCGCCGCGTGATTTTGCTAGAGTGCGACATGCGTCGCCCTACCCTAGGCAGTTACTTTGGCCTCGATGTTATTCAACCAGTAGGCCTAAGCAGCTACCTCATGGAGGCCAGTACGCTGGATGAAAGCCGCATTAACTCCAGTATTCCCAATCTGGACATCATGTGCTGCGGTCCTATTCCAGAAAATGCCACGAAACTCCTGGAAAGCGCCCGCTTCGATGAGTTGCTGGTACGTCTGAAGGAGGAGTACGATTACGTTGTTATTGATACTCCACCAGTAGGTTACGTGTCCGAGTTCTTTGTATTACTACGGCATTTCGACGTTAATATTTACGTCGTGCGCCAGAACTATACCGACCGGAGCTTGGTGAACCAAATCAACGAGCTACACCTAGAAAAGAAGGTCAAGCAAATCTACATCATTATCAATGACGTAAATTTTGCGCGTACCTACGAGTATCGCTACAAGGGAAAAACATATTCATACGACTAAGTAAGTCTGTGTCCATCAGCCCTTTGTTGCCCGCTCCCTACCTCGCTCTACACATCAATTTGCAATGGCTACTACTACAGAAAATCTGAAGTCGGCCGCCGTCCGCGGCGTGCAGTGGACGACAGCATCAACAGTAGCGACCTCCATTATGCAAATCGGCTACACGGCTGTGATGGCACGCTTACTGGAACCTGCTGCATTCGGCTTGGTAGCCATGGCGGGAGTAGTGCTACGGTTTGGGACCTATTTTGCGGAAATGGGCTTGGGACACGCTATTGTCCAACGGACCACTATCAGTAAGCGTGATATTCGAGCGGCTTTTACAGCCTCTTTCGGCCTAGGTGTGGGTGTGGCGTTATTAGCCTTGCTACTAGCACCATTAGCCGTATTTTTCCTAAAGAATGCCGATGTGGTTCCGTTAGTCCGGACGCAAGCGCTCGGTTTTGTGTTTGTAGGCTTAGGCATCACCGCTACTAGCTTGCTACGCCGAGAAATGCGTTTCGAGTCGATTGCCAAGATTGAAATTGCGGCTTACGTTTTAGGCTACGGCGGCGTTGGTGTGACGCTGGCATGGGCCGGCGCAGGTGTTTGGAGCTTGGTAGCAGCCAGTCTAGCGCAACAGCTATTGGTTGCTCTGATGAGCTATCTGACAGTCCGACACTCCTTGAAATTTATATTTGGGTGGCCCGCCTACGCCCCCCTACTAGGGTACGGCAGCCGGGTATCCGTCATTAGCTTTTTGGAGTTCATTAACGGCAACTTAGATACCCTGCTGATCGGGCGACTATTGGGTACTGTATTGCTTGGTATTTACAACCGGGCCTACATGTTGCTGTATCTGCCCATGTATTTCCTCACCAACAGCTTGGCGCGCGTAGCCTTCCCGGCATTCAGCAAAGTGCAGGACGACGTACCTCGTGTGCGCTCGTTGTACCTAACCAGTAGCACTCTAGTGGCTACCGTAGTTTTGCCACTCTGCGCCGGAGTAGCCGTAGCTGCGCCCGAAATGGTTCGTGCCCTACTTGGTGAGGGCTGGGAGCAGTCGATTCCGATTCTGCGGGTACTGTGTATTTCCATTCCGCTGAGCATGACGACAATGTTCGCGGGCATTGTGGCAGATGCCCGGGCCAATCTGCGGCAAAAGATAATTCTTAACATAGAGTTTATGGTGCTGTTGGCTAGCTTGTTCTGGTTCCTGCACGGATACGGTCTCTATGGTATTGCGGCCGCCATCGGTACAGGAGAAGTAGTGCGCACCTTTTTATATATGCGCATCACGCACAATGATATAGGCATTCCGTACCGCCGCCTACTGGCTATGTACCTACCGGGTCTGCTGAATGCTATGGCGGTAGGGCTGGGTATTTTGGCAGTGTCGGTGCTACTCCGCTCCGCTGGTAGCCCACACCTACTCACGCTACTGCTTCAGATGCTAACCGGCGCCTTGGTACTAGGCGTGGTGATGCTGCGCTGGCCTTCTACTGAGTTACGTCCTCACTTGCGGCAGATGCTTAATAAAGTAATAGGGATGAGCAAGATACCTAGCTCTGCACAGGCACAGCTCGCTCGCTACGCCGCTTATTTGGAGCGCAGCGAGGCAGTGTTTCCTTCTTTCGATACTCTACCTACTAAGACATTTACACCATGAATATTTTGCTAACCTCTCTGATGGTTCCGGGCGCCCCTTCGGGTGTGCGGGTACACTACGAGCGGCTGGCGGAGTTGCTGCGACAGGAGGGCCACACCGTCACGCTGGTAACGCAGGATAGTCTGCGTCCGCTCATCCGGCGCGCAATTGGTGGCATACGGCGCACGCTCAAACTATTACTAGGTAATCTGGGTGAGCAGATAGGAATTGAGGTAGGCTCTGTAGCGGAAATCTACTTTGCCATCGACCGCAAAGCGGTTTACGACGTTGTAAATTCCCAGGACGTGAGCAGCGGCCTGGCTGCCCGCCTGGCCCTACGTGACAAGGTTCCAGTAGTAGTGACGGGGCATTTCAATGACCATCCTGCCGAAGAGTTAGTGCATCAACGAGGGTTTAAGGGCCTCACGGCGCGCTTTCTGCACCGGTGGTATAACTTTTTGCTGAGTCGTACACGTAATTTTATTGGCGTTTCGGAGTACGTGTTGCGCCGCATTCTCCCGTGGCTGCCCACTGATAATCAGCACGCAGTGGTATACAACGGCGTGAGCGTACCGGCTACCCCTCCTACTTTACCAACTGATGCGCCTAATCTGCGGGCCCTGTTTCCCAATCGCCCCATAGTGCTCAATGTAGGGCAATTAGAGCCTCGCAAAAATCAGCGTTACTTGGTGCAAGTGGCAGCCGAGTTGCGCACCTTGCATACCGACTTCGTATTGGTGCTGGTGGGCAAGGGTGAGGACGAAGCCGTGCTGCGCCAGCAGATTGCAGCAGCAGGCCTGGAGCAGCACGTAGTATTGCTGGGCTATCATCGCCATATTATGGAGCTGCTACGGGATGCTGATCTTTACGTGCACGCCGCCACTCGCGAAAACTGCCCGCTGGTATTGCTGGAAGCTATGGCCGTAGGCTGCCCAGCGGTAGCACTGACAGTAGGTGGTATTCCGGAGTTACTGGCTCCTACCCCCCAGGCACTAATAGCGCCTACTACCCCACCCGCCACCCTGGCGCGGCAATTGCGGGAGTTGCTAAGCAACGCTACTGCGTTGGCTCACTTGCAACAAAAGCAACGGGCTTTCGGCGCCCAGCATTTCAGCGCACAAGCCATGCTTAACGCCACGCTGGATTTTTTCGAGCAGGTGCAGCATTCTACCCCCACCACAAACTCTTCCTCGTTAACGAGCCATTCGACTATATCCTCGTATACTACCCCCGTGCTGCATCCTATCGAAAATCTGTAGCGCACGGTAGCGATACTGCCTATCCTACCCCTGATTTCTGCTATGAAAATACGTTTCGGTTTCTTAAAGCTTCTGCCCATACTGGCTGTACTAGCCACTACCAAAGTCTTTTGGGAGTTTGGCTTTAGTACGAGTGCCGCCGACCAGGAGCCGGAACAACTTAAATACCTCAACTATGCGCTTCTGGGTGGCTCGCTAGCGGCTATCTTTTTATTCTGGCGTTACCTGGAACCCCTCATCCGCAACTGGCTAATTGTAGTGCTACTGGCTGTGTTCGGGCTTGCGCTGGAGTCGTATGCCCGGGCGGGCACTTGGTTGGAATACCCGCACGTGTTCAATAAGCTTTTCGTACTACTTAATATATTTGGCATCTACGCTTTCTACCGGCGCTACGGCCCTCCGTCTTCTCGGCAACTACTTAATATATTACTACTAGTACTGATTACCAATTTACTTTTATTTCACCGCGACTCATTGAGCCTGAGTGCTTTTGTGGAAAATGAGCGCGGTTTCAACTCGGGTTCAGCCTACTTATTTGTGGTAGTTCTGCTGTTCTGCCTAAATCGCTACCTTACCCAGGGAGCATTCTTTTCCCTATTGATTGCTTTTGCCTGTCTACCCATTATCATCTTCTTGCAGCATCGCTCCGTTTGGATTGCCACGGCCATAGCTGTGCCTATCGATATACTGCTGTTGCGACGGGCCAAGACGGTCAACTTTTCCGTTGTGAAATTACTTGCCCTGATCGTTCTCCCCCTTATGTTGGGAGGATTGGGCATTACGATGCTGGTGCTGGATAACCCTAAAGTAGTAGAGCGCTTCGACCAGAGTCTGGATGACATTGCCAATGCTGATAAGCAAGGCACCGGAAGCTGGCGCTTACAGCAAATTGAATCCTACTTGCCGCTGGTACAGGACCGCCCCATTGCAGGCTGGCGGCTGGAAGGTTTTGAAGTACCCATGCAGTTCTATGATCCTAGCAGCGATATGCCTATGTGGAAAGACCACACGGGCCACCACTTCCACAATTTCTACCTCGACCGGGCCTTTTACTTCGGTATTATAGGTATTCTAATGGTCGTGTTGATTCCAATCATCCGCATAATCCGGCGCCTGAATCAGTTCCGCCACTTATCGTCGGATGCGGCAGCGCTAATCGCCTACTTCGGTAGTCTGATCGTATTTGGCACGTCCTACGACTGGTCAACTTACCACTACGGACTGATTGGATTAATGCTCGCTGTCATTGCGGAGCCCATACCAGTAGCAACTGCTGCGCAACCCCACATTGAACAAGAGCCTGCCGAAGAGCCCGTTGAATTACCCATGCCCTTACCGGCATAATGCTTGCGCTGCTTCTGCCTACTAGCATCCAACTTACTTTTCCTTACGGATAGCATTTCACACAAATAACTGATAGACAGATAGCAATTACTGTATTTGGCTAACTGTCTACTTTCGTATAGCACATGAAAATTCTCTGGCTTGCTCCTTATCCGCACCCACTTGAGCCGGCAGCTCACCCCGTTCCGTGGGTAGGCACGCTGGCAGAGTTGCTGCGCCGGCAGCCCGGCGTTGAGCTAACCATTCTGAACTGGACACATCGGATTAAAACGCCTGTAGATGAGTTTGACCGCGACGGTATTCACTTTATCTACCTGAAGGTTCCGACGGTACGTATTGATATTCTGACGCTTTATCAACTTCGGATTCGCATCGTGCGCAAGTACTTGCGGCAGCACTACCCAAAGTACGACGTGCTGCATCTGCACGGCTCGGAGCTACAACTTCCGGCCATGACCGCTGGCCTCAATGCCCCACAGGTACTTTCCGTGCAAGGCATTGTATCGGAATACGCGAAGGTGGTACCGAAGCGGTTTTCCATGCTGAAGTTTCTGTGGTCGATGGCTGGCTTCTATGAGAAGCGCTATCTACCCACCGTGCATAACTTCTCCTGCCGCACGCATTGGGACAAAGCGCATACGGTACGGCTTAGCCCCGGCTGCCGCATTTTTCATAACTGGGAAACTATCCGGCCCGAGTTCTTTGCCGTGGCCGATCAACCCGCCCCGCCCCAGCCTACCCGACCTCAAGCCTTGTTTGTAGGGGGTAAGCAGGAAATCAAGGGATTCAAGGAAATGCTGATGGGTTTTAACCTCATCCGTGCACAGGCCCCGGACATGAAACTGGTCATTGTTGGCCGTTTGGAACCAGCCGATGTAACAGCGGTAGTAGAACAATACCAGTTACAGCACATTGGTCCCGACGATGTGGAGTGCCGCCCATTCCAGGATGCAACCGGCTTAGCCATTCTTTGTCGGCAGTCGTTTTGCTTGCTGCATCCTTCTTATATTGATAACAGCCCCAACAGTGTGTGCGAGGCTCAACTCATGGGCCTACCGGTAGTCGCTTCTGATGTGGGCGGCGTTAGCTCACTCATCACAGAAGGCGAAACCGGCCTACTCTGCCGGCTCGATCCAGCGGATATGGCTCGCCAGACACTCCGTCTTTATAACGATCCGGCGCTGCATCAGCGCATTGCTCAGCAGGCGCAAGCCGAAGCTCGTGAGCGGCACGACCCCGACACTATCATCCAACGCACACTGGCTATGTACCGGGCTGTGCAAAATTCCGGCGCTACCCGCCCGGCACCCAGCGTACAAGCTGCGCCCGCTCTGACAGCAACCAATATCTAGCTAGTACGGGCTACTTTAGCCTGTGCCTTTCCTGCTACTTCGCTATGCCTGCTACTACACCTGCACCTCAGCCCGATACGACAGCGGCGTTATCCGCCCCTATCCTACTGATTGTTTTTAATCGGCCTGATACGACACGTCAGGTATTCGAAACCATCCGGAAGGCCCGGCCTACCCGCCTTTACGTAGCTGCCGATGGGCCACGTCCGGGCCACCCTACCGATGCCCAGCGTAGTGCCGAAACCCGTGCCATCGTTGAGGAAGTAGATTGGCCTTGCGAAGTCCAAACGCTATTTCAGGAACAGAACCTGAACTGCGGTCAGGCGCCAGTGGCAGCTATGAATTGGTTTTTCAGCCACGAGCCGGAAGGCATCATTCTGGAAGATGACTGCGTGCCTTCACCAAGCTTTTTCCGCTTCTGCCAGGAGTTGCTGGCCCGCTACCGCGACGATACCCGCATTATGCACATCGGCGGCAACAACTTTGGCTCGGAAGCTCAACTGCCTCTGGGCCCCGATGATTTTTCCTACTACTTCTCCAACCAGCGCAATAGCTGGGGCTGGGCTACCTGGCGCCGGGCCTGGGAACTATATGACTACCATCTGACAGACTTCCGCGAAGCCGTAGCGGAAGGCGTTTTCGACGACATGTTTAGCAGTCCACTGGAAAAACGCTACCGGTTGGGTAAGATGGCCGGCGTGCTGAAGCTGCCTTCTCCGCCCGACGTGTGGGACTACCAGTGGGAATATACAATTGCTATGAATTCAGGCCTTTACATCGTGCCGGCCGTGAATCTGGTAGGAAACATTGGGTTTGGCAACAACTCCACGCACACCCACGATGAGGGCGATATGATGGGCGCCCTACCTGCCCAGGAGCTGACCTTTCCGCTGCAACACCCCCCCTACGTGCTGCAAGACCGCCGCCGCGACCGCCGCCGATTCAACGAGTTTTTGCGTAGTCGGCTGGCCGCTATGGCCCGACGCGTATTTGCAGGGCAGCGACCAGTAGCGGCCGGCCTGCAAAGCCCCAAGGGCAAATCATCGGCTGCCCCTACTCTCGCTAACGCTCCGTCATGATGAAAATTCTGCTTTCGGCCTATGCCTGTAATCCTAGTAAAGGCGGTGAAGGAGGTATTGGCTACCACTGGATGTATGAGTGGTTGCGTAACGGCCACGAAGTATGGTGCCTCACCCGGCCCATTGAGCAAGCCGACCTGGAAGCTTATATGAGGACCGGGCTACCCCCGGAATTATCTAGTAATCTTCACATTAAATACGTGTCAGTGCCTGATTGGGTAGATTACCTCTACCGTTGGCAGTTCGGTGTCTACCTGCATTACATGGTGTGGCAGTACCAGGCTTGGCGCACAGCGCGGCGGTTGGACACTACTACAGGCTTCGACTTGGTACATCATGCCACTTACAGCAGCCTGCAGATGGCTTCCTGGCTATGGCGATTGGGTAAGCCACTCATTATCGGTCCGTTGGGCGGTGGGCAGCAAACGGCGCGCTCGTTTCGCCAGTACATTCCTGACTGGTTTAAATCAGAAACCATGCGCAACGCCATTGGCCAGTTGCTGCTGACGGGTGACCGGAACGTGCGCCAAAGCATCCGGCATGCGGCGCTCGTGTTAACCACCAACCAGGAAACGGCCGCTAAGGTCCGCGCCCTGGGTGCCAAGCGGGTTGAGCTATTCTTAGATTCGGGCCTGCCGGATTCTTTTTTACCTGCCGAGTTTCCCACACGGCAGCCTTCACCCACATTACGACTGCTCTGGCTGGGGCGCCTGATTCACCGTAAAGCCCTACCACTAGTGCTTGACGCACTGGCAGAAGTAGCGCTGCGGGTGCCTTTTCACCTGACCATAGTTGGCGACGGACCGGTAGGACCAGAGTTACCCGAATTGCTGCGCCAGCGCGGATTAACGGAACGCGTAACACACCGCGGCGCCCTACCCTGGACGGCGGTACGGGAGGTCTTTCTCACCCACGACGTCTTTCTGTTTGCTAGCCTGCGCGACTCTTTCGCCTCGCAATTTTTGGAAGCGATGGGCACTGGCCTACCCATCATCACCCTCAATCATCAGGGCGCCCGAGACTTTATCCCCGAGGACGCCGCCATTAAAGTGCAGGTGACGACACCCGCCGAAACCGTTGCGGCCCTAGCCCGAGCCGTGGAACATTGCTATGACCAGCCCGAGCGTCGGACCGCTATGGGCCAAGTAGGCTACAATTTTGCCCGCACTCAGAGTTGGCCAGCCCGCAGCCATCGTCTGATGAAGTTAGTTGGTGAGGTAATGCCTGTTGATATCAACGATTAGGTGTTATTTATAGTAGAATGATTATTAATCAATCAGTTCCTGAACAGTAGTTAATAAACTACATTTTCTAACCTATGCAATTCAGGTCTGCAAAGAACATTTATAGCATTTTGTGTCTCATTTACTACTATATAGATTCGTATAAGAAGCAGCAATAGAACTACTTCTTTACACATAAGAAATTGATTTTTAGAAGATAACCAATTTGTATAATTCTATTACAACTATCCTACACTTGATTTTTTGCATTTCATTTTTCACTTAGTGTGATTTCCCGGATTCTACTGTTTTTCCCAAATGTTATACATCGTCATTCCAGTCTTTAATCGTAAGCAATTCACCCGCGAGTGCCTACTCTCCTTACAACAGCAAACTACGGATGCTTTTCGTACTATTGTAGTAGACGACGGCTCGACAGATGGCACGGATGAGATGCTGGCCACGGAGTTTCCGGAGGTGGAGGTGGTCACCGGCGATGGCAATCTATTTTGGACAGCAGGGGTAAATTTGGGTATTCGGCGGGCGCTGGATTTGGGCGCTACCCGCGTGATGACTCTTAACAACGACGTAATAACGATGCCAGACTTTCTGGCACAAATGCTACGCGCTGCCGATAAGCACCCAACGGCTGTACTAGGGGCTCTGGAGCTAGATGCTGCCACCAACGAACCCATCTATGGGGGAGAGTTACTGGATTTCCGGACCAATACTCGTCGCGATTTGTTAAAAGAATTGTCCGCTGATCAGCGGCATGGCCTACACCCTGTCACCTACCTTCCAGGACGTGGCCTCCTGATTCCTAAAGTAGTTATTGACAAGATTGGGCTGTTCGACGAAAAGCGCCTGCCCCACTATCTCGCCGATTTTGACTACACTAGTGTAGCCCGTCGGGCGGGCTTTCAGGTGCTTTGTAATTACGACGCCCGCCTCAGTACCTATCCGGAGGAAAGCGGCCAGACTATCACTCGCAAAGGTCGTAGCCTGAAAGGGTATTACCAGCATTTATTCGGTATCCGAGGGGGCGGTAACATGGTGAATTTCACGCATTTTGCGCTTAAAAACTGCCCAAAGCTTTATCTCCCTTATTTCTTATTGAATGGTTACGCCCGACGCCTAATCGGCTACTTTCTTCACTAGACGCAAGCCGCTTAGCCAGTTACTAGCCGTTCATGGCAATGCTTTTTAACCTAGCTATGTATGCCGGTACAAACCTTCCCGTTTGGTCTGCTTTTAAGTTGCCTCTGCCTACTCTTGCGATGCTCTACTCTAGGAGCGGGTGATGATGGCTTTGTAATACGAAAGGGAGGCGTTTATACAGGTTCGTATCGCAGCAGCAGCTCGTCGGTGGCCTGCGTGACCATCAACACCCGCGAGCCCGTCACCCTGCTGGGCTGCACCCTGGCCGGCCCCGGCCACCTGATCGTGGCTGGCCAGGGCGCCGACCTGACCGTGCGCAACTGCCGCGGCTACGGCCTGCCCCCCACCGACCCCACCCGCTCCCGCGGCCACTTCCTCGACGCCTACCGCGCCACCCGCCTCGTGGTCGAGCACAACTACCTCGAGCACACCACCGGCATCATCATCAACCGCTGGAGCGGCTCGGGCCAGAACGGGCAGACCATCACCGTGCGCTACAACCAGGGACTGGACTGTGACGGACGCGTGGCCGGCGACCAGCAGGCCGACACTGAGCGCCACAGCTTCGTGCAGCTCAACACCGTCGCGGGCCTGCCCGGCGTGGAGATCAGCTACAACCAGTTCATCAACGAGCCCAACCTGAGCGCGGTTGAGGATAACATCAACCTCTACAACAGCTCCGGCACGCCCGCCAGCCCCCTACTCGTGCACGACAACTACGTGCAGGGCGCCTACCCTTTCCCCGCCACCGGGCGCACCTTCACCGGCTCGGGCATGACCACCGACGGGGACGGCAGCAGCCAGACGGCAGCCTACATCCAGGCCTACGGCAACCAGTTCATCAGCACCTGCAACGCGGCTATGAACATCGCCGCCGGCCACGACATCCACTACCACGACAACCGCATGGTCACCAGCGCCCTGCTGCCCGACGGCACGCGCCTGAACGCCACCTACGCGGCCACGGCCATCTTCAACTACTACCAACTGCCCGGCGCCCTGTTCGGCAACAACAGCGTCGAGCACAACGTCATCGGCTTTGTCAAGTGGGGCTACAACGTGCCCTTCCCCAACCGCCACGACCTGAGCACGGGAGCCTGCCCCACCTGCACGGGCAACGAGTCGCTGCCCAACCCCATCACCCGCCAGAGCGAGCAGGACGAGTGGGTCCGCTGGCAGCAGAAAACTCGCCAACTCACCATCGGACCCGAAGACGAGAAGCATAAGGCGCACTAACTCGTTTACGACCAGTAGTGGCTTTTTTATTGTCTATGTCTCGTCCAGGTATGAGTTGACACTTTTCTTGAGTTGTCATGCAAGTACGCAAATAAGAGCGCGTTAGGCGTAGCCACCACGGCCAGTTTGCCCTTTAAAGTGGCCGTGGTGGGCGAAGTTGCCCGCGGGGAGCGAAGCTACAAACAGACCCAGCGCCGCTACGGCATCCAAGGCCGTAGCACAGTGCTGACCTGGTGTCGGCGGTATGCCAGCCATTTCGCAACTTTCCAGGCCGCTAGGCCTTCCTCTCCCGGCCGCACCAGTGCCCTAGAACCGAGTCCCGAACAAGGCATCAAGCAGTTGGAAATTGTTACCAGAACGCACTGGCCGAGCGCGTGAACGGCATCTTAAAAGAGGAATTCTTATTTCTGCTGCCCGACGACCTGGCCCAGGCTCGCCTGCTGGTCCAGCAGGGCGTATACCTCTACAATAAGGAGCGCCCCCATCTACCTTTGCACTACTTAACGCCAAACCAAGTCCATCGGGTAGGAAAAAGCCCCACCGGAAAATCCGAGCAGAGCCCTGCTTCTTTCACTGTCAACGTATAGTCAGACGAGACAGTTAGACCTGAAGTATCCAAGCTCATTATCGTATTCATACCAATTTTACGGTACCTACAGTAGGTTCCTGACTAATTTTTGACCGTCAGGAACGTACTCTGAAGCCCTATCGAAAGAAATAGGTATAAAATTCTGTTATATTTTCTTTCAAAACGCAACCTTTTTAGAGAAGAAAATCGCAACCATTAGAGTATCCTAATGTTTGCGTAAACATTTGACCTTATATAGATATACAAGAGTTTAGTTCTTACAAACTGAGCAGTAAAAGTGCGCCAAATAAAAAGGAGGAGCCCTTTTACCTAAAAAATTATCCTTTTATATAAATTTTTGAATGACAAAATTGTATAACTAAACTACTTACGAAGCACAAAAGAACCTTAGAAGTTATAAAAAACTTGATTAGACCTTGCCTATATATAATTCCTCAATATTAGATTATTCAAAATCTGACAGGCCGAACAAGTAAAAGTTTGTTTGTTATCTTTGCTATACCCGGTAGAATATGGTTTATAACTATTTTCAGTTATTACACTATTCCAAAGTCTTTTCACTTTGACTAAATTACCTGATTAATTAGGTGATAGCAGCTTGCCAGGTATCAGATACTAACAGTGAACATATCGGATAACAGTTTCCTCAGAGTCCCTTTTAGTTCATAGCTCACTAAAAAAGAGCTTTTTTCTTCTTTGGTCAACTTCGTTATAGGCTGTCACGAGCACATTCAAAGCTCCTTTATACGCTGATGACATGTTGTAAGTTTTACAAGTTTAAACGAGTAGAAAGTGCATATTATTTTGATACGCATTTTCGTCTTTTTGCATTAAGTTCTTTTTGCCAATCCTATCTGCTTCCACACACCAAGTAGCCTTTCAAACAAAAAACTAGAATAATGCAAAAAACCGTAGCCCGATTTGGACTTATGCCATCAGTGCGTAACATTGCTAGCCAATTGTTAGCTTTTTGGACAGGGATTCTTGTTTTAATTCTGTGTGCTGGTAACGCACTAGCTCAAACAGTACCGAATGTATCGTATTCTGCCCCTATCGTTATTACGAAAGGAGGCGTTTATACGGGTTCATATCGCAGCAGCAGCTCGTCGGTGGCCTGCGTGACCATCAACACCCGCGAGCCCGTCACCCTGCTGGGCTGCACCCTGGCCGGCCCCGGCCACCTGATCGTGGCTGGCCAGGGCGCCGACCTGACCGTGCGCAACTGCCGCGGCTACGGCCTGCCCCCCACCGACCCCACCCGCTCCCGCGGCCACTTCCTCGACGCCTACCGCGCCACCCGCCTCGTGGTCGAGCACAACTACCTCGAGCACACCACCGGCATCATCATCAACCGCTGGAGCGGCTCGGGCCAGAACGGGCAGACCATCACCGTGCGCTACAACCAGGGACTGGACTGTGACGGACGCGTGGCCGGCGACCAGCAGGCCGACACTGAGCGCCACAGCTTCGTGCAGCTCAACACCGTCGCGGGCCTGCCCGGCGTGGAGATCAGCTACAACCAGTTCATCAACGAGCCCAACCTGAGCGCGGTTGAGGATAACATCAACCTCTACAACAGCTCCGGCACGCCCGCCAGCCCCCTACTCGTGCACGACAACTACGTGCAGGGCGCCTACCCTTTCCCCGCCACCGGGCGCACCTTCACCGGCTCGGGCATGACCACCGACGGGGACGGCAGCAGCCAGACGGCAGCCTACATCCAGGCCTACGGCAACCAGTTCATCAGCACCTGCAACGCGGCTATGAACATCGCCGCCGGCCACGACATCCACTACCACGACAACCGCATGGTCACCAGCGCCCTGCTGCCCGACGGCACGCGCCTGAACGCCACCTACGCGGCCACGGCCATCTTCAACTACTACCAACTGCCCGGCGCCCTGTTCGGCAACAACAGCGTCGAGCACAACGTCATCGGCTTTGTCAAGTGGGGCTACAACGTGCCCTTCCCCAACCGCCACGACCTGAGCACGGGAGCCTGCCCCACCTGCACGGGCAACGAGTCGCTGCCCAACCCCATCACCCGCCAGAGCGAGCAGGACGAGTGGGTCCGCTGGCAGCAGAAAACTCGCCAACTCACCATCGGACCCGAAGGCAGCAATGCTCCCACGCCTAATCAGGCACCAACGGTGAGCCTGAGCAGCACGGCCAGCAACAACGGCGCAACAGTAGGAACAGCCCTGACCCTGACGGCGGCGGCCACCGACTCGGATGGCGGCATGGCCAAAGTTGAGTTTTACAACGGTAGCACCAAGTTAGGCGAAGCCTCCAACGCCCCCTACCAGCTCAACTGGACCCCGACGGCCGCCGGCTCAGCCACACTCACGGCCCGTGCCACCGACAACAGCGGTGCTACCACTACCTCCGCCCCCCTCACCCTGAACGTAACGACGCCTGCAACGTCGGTTCCTACCCCTGGAACGCCGGCTACAGGCACCAATTTAGCTCTCAACCCTAGTTTTGAAGCCGACCAAGCTCCTGTACAGACGCCTAAAAACTGGTCCACTTACACTGGAGGCAATACTATTCCTTACGCTGACTACACGGAAACTTACCCTGGCGCTCATTCGGGGTTGTATCATGCTACCCACTACCGGCCTGATGCTTATGAAGTCTACACGTATCAAACTATTACTGGCCTAAGCAAGGGTACTTACACACTGCGTGCTTGGGTCAAAAGTAGCGGTACGCAAGCTACATTAGTAGCCAAGAACTTCGGTGGCAAGGATATGGAAGTAGCCGTGCCCGCTAGCCCTACCCAATGGGTACAAGTAACGCTTAGTAATATTCAGGTTAATAATGGTAAGTGCGATATTGGCTTATATTCCCGTGCTAGTGCTGGTCAGTGGATCTATTTCGACGATATAGAGTTCTTCCAGAATGCTCCCACGCTTAATCAGGCACCAACGGTGAGCCTGAGCAGCACGGCCAGCAACAACGGCGCAACAGTAGGAACAGCCCTGACCCTGACGGCGGCGGCCACCGACTCGGATGGCGGCATGGCCAAAGTTGAGTTTTACAACGGTAGCACCAAGTTAGGCGAAGCCTCCAACGCCCCCTACCAGCTCAACTGGACCCCGACGGCCGCCGGCTCAGCCACACTCACGGCCCGTGCCACCGACAACAGCGGTGCTACCACTACCTCCGCCCCCCTCACCCTGAACGTAACGACGACGCCTACTCCCAGTATACCTGCGAATGGTCCTAACCTAGTGCGCAACCCTGGCTTCGAAGCAGACTTAGTTCCGGTACAAGTGCCTACTGGCTGGCTTACCTGGGCAGGGGGAGGCGCTGCTGGTAATGTTGCTGACTACACAGAGACTTATCCAGGAACTCATTCGGGTCTATATCATGCCACGCACTATCGTCCCGACGCATACGAAGTATACACCTACCAAGCCATCACTGGTTTAAGTAACGGTACTTATACGTTACGTACCTGGATCAAAAGCAGTAGCCATAACGCTGTATTGCTTGCCAAGCATTTCGGGGGTAGTACAATGGGATTGAATTTACCTGCTAGCTCCGATAAATGGGTACAAGTAACCCTCAGCGGTATTCAGGTTAATAATGGCAAATGCGAAATCGGCTTCTATTCTTTAGCGGGCGCAGGCCAGTGGTTACACTTTGATGACGTAGAGTTTTTTCAGCAAGGCAGTACCACTGCTGTTGCTAGTAGCTTGAGTGCTTCTGCAGTTAGTGCTAACGCTACTCTCTCCGGTGACGCGATAGCCACTTCTGCTACTGCTTTGGAGCAGCCTTTCTCAATCTATCCGAACCCAGCCAATGAACAACTTACAGTAGTAACTTCTTTCGCTGGCAATGGGAATGCTGATATTTCGATCTTTACTATACAAGGCAAATTAGTAGGACATTATCAGAAGCAGGTGCAGGTTGGGAACAACCAACTCACGGTTCCTACTACGAACCTGCCGATGGGTACCTACCTCCTAAAAGTTAAGAATGGGAAGACGACTACTGCGAAACGATTTGTAGTAGTGCATTAACAAGGAATTGGGTTCTCAAAACAGAAAACCCTGACGTAAGAAACGTCAGGGTTTTCTGTTTTAAGAATTTATTCAGCTACTATTCTACGCTACAGAAGCCTTTTGGCCATTTCTTCTACCAACTAAACGGGAAAAAGCGCTACGTGCTATCAAGTACATAAAGTGTGAATTTGTAACCAGATAGCGGCGCCATAGACGACGGGGTTCCAGCCACAGACGATAAGCCCATTCGAGCCATAACTTACGCGCCCATAGTGGCAAGCGCTGTTCTAAGCCGGCGTACACTAAAAAAGCTTGCCCTACTCCTAGCATACATGCTTTCACTCTGCCTTGGTGGTCAGCCATCCATCGTTCCTGCCGTGGGCATCCTAGTGCTACAAAGACTAAATCAGGATCGGCAGCATTGATAGCTGCTACGTCGGCGGCATCCTCCTCGGGAGTCAATGGCCGGAAAGGGGGCGAGTAGGCCCCAACAATACGTAAGGCTGGCAACTCACGACGAGCACGGGCAACGATAGCCGCTAGCACCTCATCAGTAGTGCCGTAAAAGTAAACGGATTGATTGCGGTGGGCTGCTTCAGTAAGTAATTCTGGGAGAAGGTCCATGCCAGCCACACGGGGCTGATCCTGGCCATGAAACAAGCGAACAGCAGCGGCAACCGGACTACCATCAGGTGTAACTAAACTAGCTTCAGATAGCACCTTTTGAAACTTAGCATCGCGATGTGCCTCGATTAGCATATGTACGTTAGCAAAACATACATAGGCTGATGAGCGGGCAGCACCTAGCTGCAAAATAGTATCAACAAAATCGGAAGGCGTACCCGTCGAAATCCCTGAACCAAGGACGAGACGTTTTGGCAACATGGTAAAGTAAGTTTAAGTGTACTGCTCAACGCAGTGCAAGTATAACGGAATCAATGAACTATGCAGTTACTAGTATGCATTCTTCTCACCGCGTACCATATTCAGAACGGTTTGCGCAATGATTTTCATGTCTAACCAGAACGACCAATTCTCAACGTACTTCAGGTCGTATTCTACACGCTTCTCCATGGCTTGAGGAGCACGGGTTTCACCGCGGTAGCCATTCACCTGCGCATAGCCCGTAATACCTGGGGTTACAGCGTGGCGCATAGGATACGTGTGGATGTGCTTAGAATATTCCTCCAGTTGCGACACCATGTTCGGGCGCGGCCCTACTACGGACATCTGCCCCAGCATCACGTTAAAGAATTGGGGGAGTTCGTCTAAGCTAGTTTTGCGCAGAAAGCTGCCCACCTTCGTTATCCGAGCATCCGATTTGGTAGCCTGCAACTCTGTTTTGCCGTGATTGCTACGCATGGTGCGTAATTTGTAGCAAGGGAACAGCTGATTACGCTTACCTGGACGTAACTGCTTAAAGAAAACCGGACCAGGTGAGTCAAGCTTAATAATTATTGCCAGAATAGGCAATATAAAAGGGAAGACCCCTAAGATCACTATACCCGAGAAGGCAATGTCAAAAATGCGCTTCATCACTTGGTTCGGCCGGAACGCAAGCGGAGCTTGCCGAATAGTGAGAATAGGTAAGTGATTGTAATAGAAGACATTAACATCCTTACGTACTGTTCCCTGAAAATCAGGAATGATACGAAACGATACAAAATGATCGTCAGCGAACTGGGCTAATTCCGTCATCAACTCACGCTGATCCAAAGGAAGGGCAAAATAGATTTCGTCGATCTGTTCTTGTTGGCAATATGCTTTCAAATCAGCTACTGTGCCTCTTACTAACGACGCCAAATGGGCGGGAGCAGGCTCATCAGTAAAGAAACCACGGAATTGATTACCTACTGGATCGTGGGTAGTTAGGAAGCGATGCAACTCCTGACCACTGGAGCTTGCGCCAATGATGACAAACTTGCTATGCGGGCGGGCTAAATGCTTACGGTAGGTACGCTGCAAAAAAGCCATTAGTAACCGCCCAAGTACCACTCCAGATAGGATGAAGGAATACATTACTAATAAATAGGAAGAAGGCAGCCAATACACTTTCAGGAGCAGGGCACCACTCATTAGAATGGCCGCGTGCATCAAGAAGGTTTGAATGAGATTTAGCAGTTTCTCCTTATAAGGCATTAGCCGGTCCACCCGATACACGTTCACGTAGTGGCCTGACAAAATCCACCAGAGCAACACAAAAACTGCGAAGTACAAAGGATATACTCCGTCGAAAGACCAATTGCCCAAAAGCTTGAAGCAGGCTAGGCGGAAAGTCCCGAAAATAATGAGGGCGTCAGCTACCGGCAAAATGAGGCGGTAGGAGTTAGCATAGTGTGAGTAACGTTCCATTATACAGTCAGCGTTGATGCAATACAGCGTTATTGTTAGGCAATAAACTAGGTGAGATGTGAGGTAGTACTAGAGAGCGAGACTGATGCGTGTAAATGTAGCATTTTTTTATATGAAATCAATATTCAGTATAAATTATCTTCTAAATATGTCAACTACTACTTTGTAAAGTTACATTATAGAAGAAATTTAAACTCGTTTACGAAAGCCCTATAACATGGTTGTCTTTTATTAATACAATATTTTACAAGAATCATCAGTATGTTGAAGACCAACCTATTACATGCACAAAATTTTATTCAAACAATTATGGGTTTAATGCTACAATTCTGTTTTAACAAGCTGAAAGCATCCAAAAAATGGTTTAAACGTAGATTCAACTTTTTTTTGTAAGTACTCACTAGCTAGTAGGAGCATCGTATAAACGGCCTGCTTCTCTAATAAAAGTGAGTGCACAGCAGCAACTATTCCCAACCCTCTACCTTAGCTTCTACACATTTCAAATCCAAACAAGTGTACTAACGCAGTAACCTACCTCACCGGATTTGGGCTACTCGCGTTTTTGTCTGATTACTTGAAAAAGTAGGATTGCTGCTATTTTCGTGCCTAATCTTGTTAGGCGACAGGTGATAATGTTGTAAAAGGAGCCTTTTTACTATTTATAATAGCTTAGGATCTTTGATTACAGATAATTAGAGCAATTATTTACACAGATACTTACTGCTTAATTTATTCTGGCCGACGTAAAATCTCGCTTAGCACAAATGCCGCTCGGACAGTAGCTGGGTTATGCAGTGCCTCTAATACAATGCTCCGGCTGTTTGCTGGAGTAGAAGGACCAGAAACCAATGGTTTTTTCTTTGCCCAATAGTCGTCCATTGGCGCTACCGTAGCGGCCCGCGGTAAGGTGGCAGCACGCCGGGCGTGCGGCTCGGGTGTATAGGCTGCCCGGGTAGTAGCAGGCTCTTCTAGTGATACAGCTTGTTTCTTCCTACGCTCCAAGCTGCGAGCAGCGGCCGGCCGGACCGGGGCTACTGGTTCGGGCATGGCCGTGGGCTGGGGTTGATTCTTATTTTGCATCTGCCGAAGCAGTTCTTGAAATGAGGTATCCGGTAGGGCGGGCGCTGTTTCGCTTCCTGGTCGGCGGGGCCGCTCCTGCTGCTCGCGGGCAGTCGTTTCGGCGGCCTGTTTCAGCATGCGCCATACAAAAATGCCTAAACCCAATAAAATAATGACCAACGTCTGTAGCTTTTCCATAAGACACAAGTAAACTATGTGATCAGTAAGATATTGAAAGTTTGTGCCTTTAATAGTAGCCAGATTACTGTGCTAGCGGATTCCCTGCTCCGGGAACCGGCCTTTCTTGGTACGGTAAAAGGCTTTGATTACCTCTACGTCAGCTTCGTAGTTGCCGGTTGGGTAAAAGGCCGGGCCTACTCCCGCTTCTTTCTTTTCGTAATCCAGATACCCTAGCAGAATGGGTACGCCTGCTCCTACTGCCGCGTGGTAGAACCCTTTGCGCCACTTGGGCTGGTACTTACGCGTGCCTTCCGGCGTAATCAGAATAACTAACTCGTCGCTTTTTTTGAACAAGTCAATCATTGCTTCCACGAGACTGTTGTTACGGCTTCGGTCAACGCCTAGTCCACCCAAGGAGCGCACCAGTGCTCCTAGCACCGGTATGCTTGTCCATTCTTTCTTAATGGTTAGCTTCATATCAACATCCATCAGAAAGAAAGCCGCCCGCGCCTGCATAAAATCCCAGTTACTGGTATGAGGTGCAGCAATCATCATGGCTTTGGGAATATCAGGAGGCATTTGCGGCCCCAAGTGCCAGCCAGTTATCCAGAACCAGAAACGGGAAAATAAATACCAGAAGGTAGAGGTCTTACGCTGTGCCATGTAAAAAAGACGGTCGCCCGGGAGGTAGGCAACACCGCAACAAAGCTACGCAAATTGCGCCTACCCCCCACTCACCAATGCTTCTAGTTCCGCGGCCCTACCCATTGTGTGCCGGTACCCAATGTTGAACAGTTCCTGCGCCAGTCGGTAGCCCAGGGGTCGGTAGGTGCGTAGTTCCTGGGGCTCGATGAGCAGGTTACAGCGCTGCTTGCTGGCAGCCGTATTGGCGCTGATGGCCAGATGCAATGTCCGCTCAATTAGGCTGCGGAAGGTAGTGATGCGGGCTGCGTGGTTGCTGGGATTGCAGTTCACGCCCACCACGGGGAGACCGTGGCCCAGCACTGCATCTACCGGCAAGTTGTTGAGCAGGCCCCCATCAACCAACTGCCGGCCTTGATATTCTACAGGCCGGTATACGATGGGCACGGCCGAAGAAGCGAGTAGCGGCGGAATCAGGGGTCCTTCGGAGAAGTAGACCGATATGCCCTCCGTCAGGTCGGTCGTCACCAGCGTCAGGGGTAGGCGCAAGTCGGCAAAGGTGCAGTTGGCGCCCAAATGCTGCACGAAGAGGTGCTCAATGGCGGTTAGGTGCAGTAAGCCGAAGCGGCTGAGGGCCACGCGCGTTAGCCGGGCAATATTCAGCCCCATGAGCAGACGCAAAATTTCGGCTGGCGGAAATCCGGCCGCGTAGAACGTACCAGCAATGGCACCCGACGATACGCCGGCTATTCGCCCTACTGGCAGTTGTAGAGTATCGAGGGCGGCCAGCACGCCCAGATGCGCAATGCCGCGGGCCCCGCCGCCCGATAGGGCCAGGGCCAGGGCGCCGGGTGCGTCAGCGGAAGTAGGTTGATTCGAGAGGGAAGTATTCATGCTTGAGCATCCATACGAAAACTGGTGCTCAAATAACGAGAAGCACGTGGCATTTTCACCTCCCCCTACCCTTATAGATCAGCTAAACGAAATGTTTCTGCTACCCGAATGCCGCGGTCGGTGGCCTGCACAGTGCAACATTCGTGCGTAGGGTCATGCTGGAGCATAAGTACCCAGTTTTCGGCCGCAGCGCGTGCTAAAACGTCTTCCTTTTCGCGCATCGTTACCAGGGGCCGCATGTCGTAACTCATGACGTAAGGGAGGGGAACGTGCGCCGCGCTCGGCAGCAAGTCAGCCATAAACGCTACCGTACGCCCTTTGTACTGCATAAGGGGAGCCATCATTTGCTCGGTGTGACCATTGGCAAAGATGATTTCTCGCAACTGCGGTAAGGCATTGGGCACGCCCGCCACCGGGTCCACGAACTGCAGGTGGCCGCTTTCCTGAATCGGCAGAATATTCTCCTTCAGAAAGCTCGCCTTTTCGCGAGGGTTAGGCTGCACCGCCCAATCCCAGTGAGCCTGGTTGCTCCAGTAAGTAGCATTCGGAAAGGTCAGCACCAGCTTGTCGTCGGGCGTGCGCGTGATGGCGCCGCCGGCATGATCGAAGTGCAAATGGGTCAGAAAGACATCCGTGATGTCGGCGGTTGTGTAGCCCAGTTGCTGCAACGATTTTTCTAGGGTAGCCTCGCCGTGCGGATGGAAATGACTGCGAAACTTTGCATCCTGCTTATTACCCATGCCCGTATCAACGAGCACCAGCCGGCTGCCATCCTCAATGAGTAGGCTGCGCATGGCCCAGGTACACAGATTGTTCTCGTCGGGCGGATTCAGCTTCTCCCACATCGTGCGCGGCACGACGCCAAACATGGCGCCCCCGTCCAATTTGAAGAAGCCGGTATCAATCGTGTGCAGATTCATGCGGTAGTTGGTTCTACGGGTTGAGCTACGGAACGAAGCGGTTCAGCCTTCCTCAGTTGGATAATCAGATGTTCAAAAGAGCCGCCCGTTAGGCCTCCAATACCACGCCCATCTGGGAAAACTTGTCGATGCGCTGACTCACCCGCTCCTCGTGCGGAATGGCTTCCAACTCATCAAGCGCCTTGATAAGGGTTCTTTTTAGCGTCTGAATCATGCGGGCCGGGTCGGTGTGGGCCCCGCCCAGGGGCTCCTTCACAATACCATCCACAAGCTTAGCCGTGAGCATATCGGTAGCGGTGAGCTTGAGCGCTTCCGCGGCTTGCTCTTTATAATCCCAGGAGCGCCACAGGATACTGGAGCACGACTCCGGCGAAATCACCGAGTACCAGGTGTTTTCGAGCATCAACACTTTGTCGCCAATGGCGATGCCCAGAGCGCCGCCCGAAGCTCCCTCGCCAATAATAACACAGATGACGGGCACTTTCAGCAGAAACATTTCCTTCAGGTTGCGCGCAATAGCCTCGCCCTGTCCCCGCTCTTCCGCCTCCAGCCCCGGGAAAGCACCGGGAGTGTCAATCAGCGTTACGATGGGTTTGTTGAACTTCTCAGCCAGCTTCATCAGGCGCAAGGCCTTGCGGTAGCCCTCGGGGTTCGGCATGCCGAAGTTGCGAAACTGGCGCTGCTTGGTATTATGCCCTTTTTGCTGACCAATAAACATCACCGAGCGCTTGCCCAGCGCTGCAAAGCCGCCTACCATGGCTTTATCGTCGGCCACGGTCCGGTCGCCGTGCAGCTCAATAAACTTCTGGGTCATCCCCTCCACGTAGTCGAGGGTATAGGGGCGGTCGGGGTGGCGCGAGAGCTGCACCCGCTGCCAGCGGGTAAGGTTTTGGTAGGTTTCCTTTTTAAGGGCCTTAATTTTAGCTTCCAGGGCGGCTACTGCCTCCGATACATCTACCTGGCTGTCGTGGGCCAGTTGCTGCATTTCACGGAGCTTGCCTTCAAGGGCAGCAATGGGTTGTTCGAAATCGAGAAGCATTGCAGAAAAAGAATGCGGGTTCGGAGAAAGAATAGAAGACAAAGGTAATCGAAACCGTTCCACTAGGGCATAATGCGCATCAGACAATGATCCAACAAAAAATAATCTCCCTGACAAACAGCTACAACCGTAGACAAAGGCACTTTTTTTGCGGAAAAAGTGCGCGCATAGTTTGACAATGTCAAACCTCCCCCTACCTTTGCATCACTTTAACGGAAAGGCACACGGCCTCCACTGCTAAGGTAAACGGTTTGGTAGTTCAGTTGGTTAGAATGCCGCCCTGTCACGGCGGAGGTCGCGGGTTCGAGTCCCGTCCAGACCGCA
>Ga0210040_10001250_pt1 | contig 39145 bp, 29 predicted proteins | sample CryGeyCG12114_NA_FD_185462 | JGI IMG/M metagenome (GOLD analysis project Ga0210040, IMG submission 185462) | Groundwater microbial communities from aquifer - Crystal Geyser CG19_WC_8/21/14_NA (SPAdes) (version 2) | ecosystem: Environmental > Aquatic > Deep subsurface > Groundwater | place: USA... | reverse complement strand
CCCGTTCCAAACAGAGTTTACTAACACAAATTTCATCTTGCGTTTTCAGGTGATTTTAGCTTTAACATGTGCAGCATAGGGCGCTCCCGTTGGTAATTACCTGACTCAGCCTTCGGCTTCGTAATAAGTGCGGTGTATAGTTTTTGTATATTTGCAAGGAAGCATATAGATAGCTACCATACTGCTGGCACGTACACGTACGCAACGTATACTTATTATACTATTACCATAGAAAACGAATCATCGTAGCTGTTTATAGAAGGGCAAAGCCGTATAAAATTATGTCTGATTGCTTCTTTAACACACGTAAGATACGAAACGCGCGTTTAATTTTGAACCGGACCAATCAGAGCATCTTCTGCACCAGCTCTGTACCAATGAGTGTGTCTTCTGCACTTTTCTGCACAGCTGCTTTACCCAACGTCACAGACATTGCTATGCATATTTTGTGTGCTTCCCGTAGAACATGTTCTACGACGTATTCACTGCTATTACTACTACTTTTTATCTGGTGAAAAAGCTTGAGCCAGTATTGGCGGTAGTTTGAGTTTGTAGCTAAAACTAGAGGATGGACGAATGAAGGGGAGACCATTTCCAGGGGAACAAGAGAATAGGAGAGATTGATGGAAGTGGGAAGACTAGTAATGTGAGAGAGCATCATCTCTTATAAAGATTTCATATATGAAAATCATCGGATTGGATCCTTCCACTAACAAGGGAACCAAAGGATTTTAACTCCAGCCAGCAGTCTGTGAATCGTGAGACAAGATCCGTTTTGTTGGGTTCTCACTTGGTTTTTTGGGGTGAGTTGCGCCTGACATTCAAGCTGTATATCCAAAGGCTGATGTGTGAAATTAATAATTTATACAGCTGCGTCAGTGTTTCATCCTTACCGTCTTAAAATATTGAGTTAGTTAGATTTAGTTCCAGAGTGGAAAGAATCAAGCAAGGATTTCGTTGTTTGTGAACCAACATCACTGACTGACTGGGTCTATGGTTTTTAGTTCTTAGTTATCATGTTTGTAACTTGAGTATTTAGAAACAAACTAAATTATTTTCTTTGGGCATCTCAAGTTTCCCAGTAGTGGTAAGTTTTGTGGACTCGACAAGTTTTTATATGGTGCATTATAGTCGTATTATGGTATGGTGTATTATGGGGTTTGATATAAGATGATTATGAGACAAGTTATGTTTATTGCAATTAGTTTTGTTAGTTTAAGCTATCAGATAGAGAAATATATAGTTTCATGTTCCCCGTGCTATACTGATATTGGGTTTACCGTTTTAACCAGGTCCAGTAATTTCAGACCAGCTGGAGAGTAACTTTTACTCTGCATTTTCGTCTTCCTACGCCTTTCACCTACCACCATCACTTTGTATGGTGGGAACCTGTGTGTTTTCCTTTAGTCAACACATATATGTATCATCATCGCTGGCTACCAAACTTGTCGTCGTTTGCAATCGGAAATAAAGCAAAAGAATCCGGGTTCGTACACTATTCCTTGAATTTATACGTGTTTGGTATATAGGGAAAGCTGTTTTTCGGCTTTAACTGTTGCACCTTCCCATTTCCCGTCCCACACTGTTGCATTGGCAGGCTCGCGAATCTTTTAGTCCATTTATAGAATTTTAAATAAGTTGACAACCCGTGGGAAGTGATGATTGAGATTTGCTAGAGATTGAAGTTTTGTTGGTTTGGAGAGAAAGTGTTTTTCGTTTGCAAAGGAGCAGTATTTTGGTGACGCCAAGTGTTATATTATATCATTGCAGTATTTTGAAATATGGTCGATCGGTTCGGTTTCATCACCATATGATATGATTTGAAGGAAGTCAAGAAGGCATTACTCTTCTCGTACATTGTATTTAGGAATAGTCGAATGGCTGAGTGTATAATTATGATATTTTAAAAGTCGTTGCGAAAGATGAACATTTCATGTCTTCAAGTTCAAGGTATAGACTAGTTAAGATTAAGATTAAAGTTAGGTAGGGTGTGGGATATATGCGCATTTGGTGATTTGGCTTTTTGCTTTGACCCAATGAGTTGCACATTAGGCGGCATTGTTTCCATTTGCTATATTTGGTGTAGCGTTTTTTGAAACAATTATCTGTGTTTTTGTGGAGACAAAATTAAAATGAATTAATTTTTTTTTGTATCTAGAAAAATATAATTGCATTCTTCTTATTAGCCATACTGATGGGCGATGGGATTGTAGGGGAATAATAGAAGGCATCAATTAGCTACGCATGTTATGTATACTAACATTTCAAAGCCCTCACTTTCATAATGTCTACGTTTTTCTTTGTTTAACTATCTAAAATTACAAAAAGAATTGTTTTAATTTTATTTTTCTGTGATTTTCATAGGTTTTGACTGTCATTGATGGCGTAGAAAATCTTGTGATCGTGATAGCATAGTGAAAAAATATATAGCCGACGTTGCCGTAGTTTGCCGTTTATTGAAAACTGTCGGTTTTCAGTTTTTCAAATACCTTAAGTTATACTAACTATATACAGTCAATATGGTTCGAAACTACAAACGAAAAACAGAGGATAAGTGGACCAAGGAAGATCTACTAGAAGCTCTTCAAAGTATCAAGGAGACTAAATTAAAAATTAATGATGCATCGCGTAAATACGGGATTTCGAGAGCTACCTTATACCGCCAATACCACCGGTTCATGGAAGGTGGTTGCAAATATGATGTTAACCAGTTTAGAAGTTGTGGAGGCAATCCTATTCTGACAAAAGTTGAAGAGGATGTCCTCGAGAAGACTATTTTGGATCTTAGAGACCAAGGATTCACCGTCACTTCAAGTGACGTTAAAAGAATTTGCTACGAATATTGTGACTCGAATAATATCGCTAATCAATTTAATATGGAAAAAAGAATGGCAAGTGACGACTGGTATTACGGGTTCCTCAAACGTCATCCTGCTGTACGATCGTTTACAAAAAATGTGGGATCAGAAGGTTGCTCCAATTCAAACTCAGGCGCTAATTATTCCGGTATGCTGTTTATTCAATTCATGTTTCAATTCACCTTTATATTCTTAAATATTGTCTTTTTTATTGAACTCACATTTTCGTTTTACCTTTTATAGATTCCGCATCTAGTATGGTGAAGGATGTCGCTGATACCAAGTCGAAAGCTGATAGTAGTACCAAAAGCAAAGTGAAACGTAAAAGGGCTCGCAAGCAACGAGGTAATAGAAAACGAGCCAAAAATGTTAAAACTGAATATGATGATGATGACGACGACGATGATGAAGACGATGAAGATTTCGAAGGATTCCCTCCTACTCCTCCTCCTGCACCCGTGGCTAAGGGGAAGAAAAACAGTCGTCGAGGCAGAAAGAAATCAACGAGACGTACAGTAGATCCAACTAACGTCGTTAAATGTGAACAAGTAGACGAAGAAGGTAAATTAAGTAAATCGAATTGAAATCCAATGCTATCGTTTCTTTTATTCGTTATTTGCAAAGATGGAATTTGCACTATGATGCATTCTTATACTTATAATTTATTGCTCGTTTTATTTTCGAATTGTAATACAATATTTATTTTCATTTTACCTTGTTATCGGTGTTTCTCGTTAGAATTCGAGTTTTTGTAAAAGTGCCTGTATATTGATTTTTTTATGCAGAAAGCCAACAAGAAATTGAACTTGAGGAGACAGATGAACTACACATAGAGGAGCACGAAGAGATTGACTCAGAAGCGGAGAATGAGGCAGATGGAGAGGAAGAGACTGAAGAGGACGAGGCTGACGTTGCAAATGGAGAAGAAGAAGGTGCGGACGCGGAAGAAGCCGCAGGGGATGAAGAGGACGGAATCGAAGAAATTTTTGGAGATGATCCGGATGATGAGGAGAAGGAAATCGAAGAGGAAACCAGTGAAGCCCTAATTGAAAATCCGAGTCAAGCGGTCAATCCGCACCAAGTACTGATACAATCCTAATTGTTCATAATTTTATATTCTCATTTCATGGCCCCAGTCCCTTTTTATTTCCACATTTTCATTTATTCGTAGATTCTGATCATCTGATCGGTCTATCTTCAGCATATTCTAGTTCTCATCATTGCTAATTCTTCATTATGAAATTATTATTTATTTGGTTTTGGTTAAAAGCCGTGTTATTCAGCCATTTTTTTAGAATCATGTTTCCTTTTATTTCTTGCAGCTTGCAGAAAACTTGAAATTTAAGTTTTCTGCAATTCTGCGCGTAGGAAGTAGGAATCATGTTTACTATGCCCCCTCTTCGATGACTTGTGCCAATCTCATTTTGCTTTGGTTTTTTATGTTCATTTTGTTTTCATAATTCTTTTTGTTTTAGGTGCTTGTGGTAAACGAACCTAGTAATTAGTTTTTTCAGGTTATGAAATTTCCTTTATTTTGCTTCATTTGTTCATCCGAAGTATGACTGGAATCAGTACTGATCGCTATTGATTTTTGTTGTGTAATAATGAAATTGACGGCCGTGCTAATGTATGTATTTATGATTTGGCTACAGTATGAAGGTGAACTTGAAGACGAAGAGGAAAATGAAGAAGACGATGATGATAGTTCTAGTGGACCGTCAAGTGATGACGAAGACGATGATGACGACGATGATGAGTCTGATTGATAGGGTTTAAAGTCTAGATGCAGATGTGAATGAATGAACATAGTTTTTTGGTATTCCGTATATCTTGTTTCCTATCACGAGTAAATATAAATTTTATTTATAGTCTTTTCTCCTTCATTAGACCTTAGGGCTAAGTCTGCTGCTAACTACTATACTTTTTTACTACATATCGAGCAGAATATAATGGATACATCAGTTTCGTGTAGAATTACTAGTAAGTATTATGATAGATCATAACTGTTATATTGTCTGATCATTTCCTTCCATTTTTTCGTGGAATATTTTTAGTTTGACATCATATGGGACGTGTATTCTATATTACGAAGAAGAAAAAACTTATTTTTATTGTGTTATTAATACATTTTGTGTCTTGTTTTATTCATTTTCATATAGTGACTACTCTTACCTAAATTCATATGGTGCAGGGTGCAGTACTTCATATACGGGTTACAATACAGCTACATACAACGATTATACAGTATTGGGAGTAGCTATTGCTATTGAACCCTTACTACTTACTAACATGTAAATAGGGTATGAAGGAGGAGCAAAAACAAAAGTATTTATTCCCGTCTATTCAATTATTATAAACTAAACTCATTCTTATAACACATAAATACAGTTGACAGCTAGCTAACCAAAACTACAGTTAATTTGGGTTTGTAAACTTATGTATCTTACAGCAAATTTCTTTGTTCGCCTGATCTGGTCAATAGTTGTAGAAACTTAATTTTCTTTGTATGCACTCCTCATCTAACAGTATAGCAACACATATAAGCATAATTTCTTTATAAACATACATACAGCTCATCAATTAAAATTTTCCACCAAATGAAATAGTTTTTGTTCCACCATTTTGAGCCACAGGGAAGTTAGCATTTCCATTGCTCATTTTCAAAATGCCTCCATTTGGTTTCATCCCTGGATTGTAACTATGGCAATTTCGTCCATTTTTGCCACCTCCGGTTGCCGTACTTTCAATTGTGATGGAAATTTTCCCCTGACCATTCCCACCGCTGCATCCCCCAATTCCATTACTTTTTTCATCTCCCGCTAGATGGCACTTGGTCAGCAGCGCGTGAGCGATCTCTTCATCCCCTCCATTGTTACTATTATTTGTAGTGTATGCGTCCATACGCACATTGGCCCGATTATTGGTCTGTACAGCAGTAGGATTGTTGAAATACACGTTCGGTGGTTTTGCACTAGCTTTTGGGGGGTTTTTCAATCGGAAGGATTCTAGGGACTGCATGTCCACCCCGATTTGTTTCGTGGGGCTCCGATGGTTATGAGTATGGTGATGAGTTCTGTGGCAATTATTTGGGGGAGGTGGAGAAGGCATGGGACTAGGACTGTTGGAATAATCTGGTGACGGACTTTGGGGTCTATCTTCCTCCTCTTCCTCTGCTATGATCATTTCACCGATCATGCCATTAAGTCTTTTGAGGCCATTGGCACTTTTCTTCTTGCTAGAGTTGTCTTCCTGCTGAGGCTTGGGGGGCGCTGGCGCTTGTCGTTTACCTGACTGCTTATTCCCATTAGGAGGGGAAGGGCAGGATCTTTCTTCAATGATGACATTTTTGGGCGCCACTGATTTCTTTATTGTTGAGGCAAAATTCTTGGAGCCACTAGTATTGCAAGGTACAGATGGGATCTTGTTAATTTGTGGTTTCGCCACTGTGGGTTTCAATTCTGCAGTTGGAGCACAAGTTTCAGTCTTGGGTTCACTATGATTGCCAGCAGATGTGTCGGGATCCGAAGGCGGCATCTAGATATACAAATATGGACATTATACATCGCAACACATGTATTTATCCCCACAGAAAAGAAAAATCAACATGTAAGTGATAACAAAAATGATAGCAAGTCAAGTATTAAAAATGGGAAACATGCATAGTGAAATTAAGATGAGTTTTCACCATATGTGAATCAGGGGATATGCAAGACGAACATTCTCAACTCACTTACAAATTTATATATAAGCATGCATTCTCAGAATGTGAGGATGAAAATGACATTCAGAGTATACCATATTCCTCCCAGTTCGTTAGTTAGTCATTAAGATTTAGAGAAAGGAGGTTACAAGTGCACCTATGTATATATTTAAGTGAGTGTGTATATTTTTCGTGTCTCGCATTTTGCATGTTCTCATCTCTCATCATTCCGAGCGAGCAGTTAGTTAGTTAGTTAGTAAGGCATTTGTCAGGTCATGCATTTTAAATGTGCAAAAGGTTCAAGAAGGAAAGAGGAAGGCTAAAAGTTATAGTTAGTTAGTTAGTATACAAGAAGAAATACAAATAATAGTAGGTATAATGTTGGCAAAGTAATTAAGTGAGTATGGTTAATTGGTTTCTTTCCCGATGTGCGTTTTTAGTTACATGCACTTTATCACTAATAAATGCATCGTGCATTCTTGAGCCAAGTATTAATATTTACAATGCAGATGTTACATTGAGGTCACGAGTTAATGTTAAACGATTTTTAACGATATATATCAAGTGCAAGTAGCTAAACCTTGATAACGTGCAGTGTTCACAACATTAGTATACAGTATACACACACACACAGAGCATTTTTATGTACACATGAAAAATTACCTTCCGATTGATCCAATTGTATACGACACTTCCAACATTTTTCTGACTTTTTGAATTTTTTCCCTAAGAAAATAAGTGATTCATTGTTTTCAACAGTTTCCTATCCCTTTCTCCACCAAATTAAATAACCTCTAGCTCCTTAATTTTCTTCCCATTTGATAAAGTAATGGATGCAATTAATTATTATTAACGCTAACAACACTAACAAGCCATGCACTCACTTATCATAGTTTTGTTGAAAACCTACATTCCATTTCATGTAGTAATTAATACTACGCATTGGAGACTGAAATATCTGTTTTTTCCTATCTCTTCTAACCTATCACTCCGAATGGGCTTTCATGTTTAAAAACTCGTAAAACCAGCAATAGTTTGAACTCAATGCTCACTTTTTTACATGATAGAACATTTCACATGCACTACTGAGAATCAAACTCGTAATTTTTTACTAATCGTATCAGCTCAAGTATAAACATGCGAGCTACCATGTAAATAATAATATTCCATCCGATTGTGAAAGATTATATCATTCAGCAACAACAATCAACTGCTGCCATTGCGTTTCATGGATGAAAAATTCTACTTTTCTACACACATTACAGAATTTTAAAAGGGCGATGATAATTAATAGATTGGAAAAAACTAACGGACTCAGCTCTCCGTGGGTAGCATTACTAACTATTAAGATATTAGTTTAATTGCTCATCTCTCCGTTTTTAAGCGCTCAAATGACACGCTTCGTTTTATTATACCTATCAATGCTTCCAAGCCACCAAATGCTCTCTCTATTCCAACATTTCCCCTTAACCCCATGCATGCAATTTATCATCCAAGCAAAATAGTGTACGCAATATATGTAGCATCCCTACAAACACACGTGTTGTGTTATTCACGGGTGGATTCAGAGAAAAGCATAGATTAAGTTGTAGACAACAGTTTTTTAATTTTAATTTACTATAGAAATGCATGCAAAAGAACAAATGGCTGCCAGAAAAAAAGTAATAGAGTTTGTCTGAATATTAATAAGATAAGTAATCTTCAAGAATTCTTGGCTAAAAGCAAAAGTCGACAGCTACTTATTGTAAGTTTCAACAATTTTATGATCCGGATATAAAGACAAGTAACAGAAGTTATGTAATAGCATTACAGAGAAGACAAGATTTACATTTTATTCACATATGTCCATTAAGTCCACAAATCTAGTAAAGAATGGGCCAGCCCAATTGCATAGATCAAGAAAGACTTATGGTAAACCATCCGGAAGTATGAAATACACTTTTTTTGCATAAATCTGCAAATGCAGTCCACGAGAATAGTTATTAGTTTGCTACTAAAATGACAAATTCATAATTCAGTAACAGTAATACAAGAGCGCACTATCACTAATGCACACTACACAATAATAAATATTTCTATCCAACTAACTACCGTATAGTAGTTCCCATCACCGAAAGTAGCTTCATTGCTATTTATAAAGTTGACATCATGCAAAAGAGCTGTAAAGCACAAGCTTGTGTTGTTGTATATAGTACAGTTCCAAGGATTCTCAAACGAGCCTTACTAAACTGCTTTTAACTAAATATTTATCTCATTTGACGAGAAGTACAATGAAGGAACACAAAAATTTACAGGTGGGGGCGGTGGAGGAGCGCACTTGCTAGGCGCAATATGGAGACAAACTTCCCCTCGGTCCGTCTCCTCAACAGCGCCCTCTGTCTGTTGACCTTCGATTTGAAGTTGCCGTTGGCGCACAAGTCCCGCCACTCGCTCTGCAACCATTTTCCGCTCATCTTCTACAGTCATGCGCATAGCGAGCAGTTCTTTGGTTGTTTCCACTATCCTGGGTCTCACTACTATCGACTCAAGGGGCTCACAAGCCTGCTTCTCCTTGTATGTACATTTAAAAATTAGATTGAATGCCTAAGTCTAACTGACTAAAATTAGGACGGATCGTTTCGTTACAGGAGTTTTCAAAAGTCAATAAGCATTCAGAGTGAATGAACACACTTCCGGCTGAGTCAAATACTAAAAATTGGGACCATACTAATAACAACAGAAAAGTATTCACACATTACCATACTTGGTTAATAAAGAAAATATATTTCTGATTGATCACAAGTGTTTTTTGGGACGCCAGATGGGTACATAAAGCTGTAGGTAACATTACCTACATCATGAGCAAAAGAATTTATTCAAACTTCTGTAACGGTGATGTGTATCCAATGAGTTGATGATAACAAATATCCTGCTGTTGACAAAATTCTAACGTGGATTCATTGATGCATGAAATGTAGCCTAAATCTTGCTATTCTAATTTCTAAATTCATGCAGTCAAGTTGGCTGTCAATAAATAAAAACGATGGAAATATCTTGATTTCAATATGTGTGACACCTAATTCAATTCCAAAAATTTTCCCTACCAGTAGTAGTAATTGCATTGTGATCATTTTTAAAACGTTCCACTGCGTTTTGGAGTTGAATAGCGGTATGATGATGATGCTCCAAAAGATAGCAACTACCAGAACATTATTTTTTCCGCTTAGTTAGTATAAAATAATAATAAATAAAGGGGCATTGTTGCAGTGCGCTGCACTATATACATTTCGTGTGCATTCTGCAAACAAGATACTAGATAGTAGTAGATTTAATTAATTTACAAAAAAATATAGAGCGTCGCTACATTTCTTTTCAATAAGCTGTTAAAGCATTTGTATCTATATACTTTTTACAACTCTGTTTGTTGCTTTGCTTGCTAGTTGGTGACAAAATGTACATTGCACGTGTCAAGTGACATCCTCTGCTACAAAAGAAAGAGACTGTGAAAATTTACACTTTTGTGACTTTGGGTGACAGTAGAAAAATATATTATTTACATCATGATAAATAGTTGCAATTATTTAAGTGCCAGTGTTTTCCACTGAAGGGATATGCCAAAAAACTAAATAACTAACTACTACCTACGAATAAATAATTATTATTTCCATATATGTACAAAGATTTTGCATATGCATTCTAAAGACGCAAAAAAACTAACCTCATTTCCACCATTCTCTTTGATTTCACTTGAGCCTTCGTCTTCCATAGTATGCGCAAACATTTTCTTATGGGCTCGTTTGAACTCCTCGATTAGCTGAAAATAAGTACAACACCAAATATTTGAAATTAAGTTGTGCCAAAACATTCCATGCATTTTTGTTTTATTAGTTTGACTTTTCACTTTTCTAATTAAAAACGATTTTTTTACTCTATTATGATGCATTTTTGCCTTAAAACTGACAAAATGGCAGTTACATTTTCCAAATCCATTACAACAATCAGGATTCGCGTCTAAATATCTCAGCATCATCATTTTTATACCAAGAAAACTGATGATGAGAACTTCAGCCTGGTATTTTAGTTAGTTACGTTCGTAATGCAAGGAAAAAGCTATTTAAATCACCTAGCCAAAACAAATACATGAAAGTGAAAAAGTCATCAGAAGACATCAGTATGCCTCAGTTAGTTTGTCTATTATTTGCATGCAGACTTGCAGACTCTTATTATCATTAAGTGAAAACGTTCCAATCACTTTAAACAATATTCATGAAATGAGTATACAATTTTCGTTATCATCAATGACTTGGATCTGCACGCACATTAAGACATGCAACAAACGCAGTAATGGGCACAGAGTGTTTACATTATTATTGAAAGACTATCCAAATATTTTGATAACAAGTTGAAATGATGGTAAGAAAAATAATAAGCCCATTTTCTTCTTCATTTCATCACGACCACATGCAAATTTTGCAAAAAAAAATCACACCAGATTCCTAAATCAGTAGTATTTTGGGCCCTATGTTAACTGATATTTACAATCATAATGTCTCAACTACCAAATGATACACTACTACTGTGCTACAAAAAATCTATCAATTCTCTCTCTACGGCGTCCATCCTGATTGAACAAAAACAAAGACTTGTATTGTTCCCCATCCAAATAATTGCATTGATTTAAATCTTCATTTCCTATTTGTTTTCCCTTCGTTGATTTGAGAATTAGCTACTTAGTCCTACTAACTAACTTACTATAAATAGGAACACTATCTTCACTACTATTGTTGTTATCATCATCATATACACGAAATTAAATTTCAAATGGACTCATATTTCATTCCCACAATTTACTAAAAGTATGCCCAGTATGCCATTAGTCTATTCCATGTAAACTCCAATACAAAATGCAATTCTTAAGAACTCCCTTAACAAACTATTCAACCGGATTTAAATACATACTGAAGATGCAGACTATTGTTTCAGTACACAACTAAATGTGTGGGTATGCATTAATTAATGAACCATAAGTGTAAATGGCACCCTTACAAATTGATCTAATTGCATTAGCAAAGCTATCCTAGTTAGTTAGTTATAGCCAGTAATTAAAACAAAGTGAACCGATGAATACATTTTTATAATGCATACCTGTTCATGCTGTTGCCGTTTCTCTTGATCAATTGGTGTGGCAAATAAAGATTTCTTCTGTTGCACGGTCCCAGGTTTAGGGCGCTCATCATCTTTGCTAGTCCCATTATTAACAGAAGGAATAACAGGGTTGCTCTCTCTTCGCTACATGTTCCCCATTGTTGCGGTTGCATCAAACAAACAACGAAATACACATATGTGAATAGATTATCATATTCAACCATAAGAAAGTACCTGTCATCCTAACGCATGCATACAGTTTTTTTGTGGGCATGCATACCGTAATTGAAGAAATATTTTAGTAGACTATGCCATTTAATCGCAGGTGTGTGGATATTTAGTTAAAACTGTTGCTAGATTCAAAATGTGACTAGTTTAGTTAGGATATAAGTGAGTCAGTAAGGGTTCGCTGATTAGGTTATGGGAATCTGAAATCCTCTGAGGAATTACAAAACAAATTTTTAGAACAATCAATGGTCGCCACATGAGTCAGAGAAAGTAAATAAAATTTTATGTCTCACTCGTCTCTGACTGACTGAGTATGGGTATCATTAACCCAGTTTTATACTGTTTAGGAAAATGTGAAAAGTCTGCTGTTTTTTAATCTGGCTGTTTAATTTTTTAACATGTGGCGAATAAGCATGACCGAGTTCCATTCAGAGGTTTGAACATATTAGTAAACATTGATTTCTTATATCCTCTTTGAAAATCGACTTTCTATGGAATATGGACAGATCTATTGATTTTCCATTCCAGTTCAAGAATAATGTGCCACACAGTAGTAGTTTTGAATGACTAACCTCATTTCTTTTCAAAATTTCTTGATTTAGTGCTCCCACCAAGCTGTTAGCTGATTCTGTAGAGCCCGAACACATGGAAACCATGGATGGTGTTTTTTGCAGCGATCTTCTTTTTTCCTCCTGTACCAAAGTGACATCATAGAAATGATTCAATATTCCGATATACAATTTTTATTATAGAATAAAGCGCGTAACATAACATAATGTCCTTTTTTTATAACTTAGCTAGTATATCTGAGGGCTTATTTCATATTCATATTTTTGTAAGACGATAAAAACACACACGAAAAGCAAAGCAATGCAATAATTGAAAGCATTAAAAACATTATAAAAATGAAAAAATCAAAAATTGAATCATACACCTACAATTTGATTTCACATTTCTGCACGATCACTTTTCAATACGTACTTATTAGCTCTAAGATTGCACCAAAAACCTGCTCCTTTTTTTTTGCTCCACCGCATTTTTACCTGATAAAAATGGATGCAAACAAAGTTATTTGATTGGAGATACATTCAATACATTGCTTTCAATTTTCGTTCACTAGTGCTTGAAAATTGACCAATTTGCAATCCGCACACTCCCATATACGGGATATGCTGATTGAACATGAGTACATTCCTCTTCCGTTTTACTTCATTTCAGCCGTATCTACGCAATCCCTTTTTCATGCATTACATACCTACTTTCCATTTTCAAATCAAACTCATTTTTACTACTGAAGCAACTGTCATTTCAAAAACGACCAATTAGTCACAGCTCTGTCGTTCCATACCAGAAAAAATATAAATAAGCTCACTATTAACTAACTGCAACTAGTAACTAACTAACTAACTAGTATTGCTACCTAATCTAATTCCTTCTATTATGCATATGAATTCAAGCAATTTAATGTCCGTATTGTGTAACCAACCAATGTACATGGCACTCCATATTCTTCCAATTCTCACCTCAAATTTTCGTTTTTCTTCTTCAAGCCGATTAGCCTCATGCATTAAACGCTGTTGCTCTTCTTCCAATTTTCGTCGCTCTTCCTGCAATTTTTCTTCTTCACTCCGAATCCTGGCAATCGGATCTTCCCCTTTTACTTCAATTACTAAAGTTTCTCGTCCAACATTTTCCCACTTTTTCATCTCCTGGGAAGAATTTGGCACCCATTCCTCGTCTCTGTCTTTCCTATGGATTTACATATAGAAAATTCAATTCATTTCCCATCATCTCATTTATTAAATTACTACGTCGTCACATGACAAGTAAATGCTCTCAGTCAGTGTTGACAAAGCAGTTGAGAATTTGTCTTATAAGGTCATATTGAACCACCTAACCAACTCTCATCGTCAAGTTTATGGCGCACATTAAATAGCCAACCATTTATTTTCGCATCGAATTTCATTATTTCATGCATCTTTAATTGATAAGGAGACTGAAACGAAACTCAATTCAAGTGCATTAAATAGCGCGGCTAGTAAGTAAGTACCAATTATTTGCCAGTAGTATCAGTTAACGAGCATTCCTTGCCAAGTCAAGTACGTAACTTAAGACTCCACATTATTGACATGAAACCAGAGCCAGACCACAGATAAGAGTCTTATGACGGATTCCACGAGCTCATATATCGTTTCAGTGTATCTCAAAAAGAGGGAATTTTCCCACGAGAAAATGGCAGCCTATGTTCTTGTGCAATAATAATAATACCTATGATGATGATGAACCAGTAACTAACTGGTTACTTTATCACCATGATTAATAGTCGTTCTCTCATTCTATTATGCGAATGAGCTACGTACAAGAAATGGAAACAATCTGGTCTGAAAGAGAGCTTATAAATACTATAGTTAGTTAGTTACTTACTTACTGAACGCAATAATTTATACTGGGAGGAATGACATTATTGAAGAGGGAAAACAACTAACCAGGCTTTGTTTTTTCTAGCACCAGTACCAGACTAATATAACTAAATACACATATCCTCTACATCCGTTTTTTTCGTGCAGAAAAAATAAAATTGCAGGCCATGAACCTTGGATTAACAATAATATGCATGCGAGAGGTTTCGATCTTATCAATGTGCAAAGAGGCGTTCTCGTTAATACAAGGATTATTATCACGTATGGAATAGAAAAAAAACAGAGAATACATGGTTATACCATCAGAATATTTCACACTTCCAAAAATGATATGGAGGTTGAACAACATCAAAATTCCTGGCCTTCCTTAATCGAATGCACCATCATGAAAATCATGCTAAAAACGACTCCATTGCTAAGCTCGTAACTTCATTCCCCTGTGTCTGCCTACTGGCTTCATACAATTTAAATAACTCCAGAAACGGTAGCCTTGTCTGTCTGTGTTCTTATGCAAAGAACAATGGCTAATAATGACATAAAAAAAGACAACAGAACAATGACTTACGAAGAGGAATGATGAACATTATTGTGATGATGTGAACTCATAGGATTCTCTTCCGTGACCATGGACAACCGCTTAGGAGACGGTGAGTGGTGAGGGTCACCACTATTGTGATTAGCAGGTGGAGGGTGGACCAAAATGTCTGCCGATGCATTCATCCCAGTGGTAGCCACTGGACTGGAAGTCGAAGATTCTGATAAGCACGATACATGGGTGTCTCCGTTCAGGCTACTTGCCGAGCTGTTGTAGCCACTGGATTCTCCGGGGAAAAGGTCACATGCTACACCCTTGAGCACTAGGAGGTTCAAGTGTTTGCTTGACTTGAGGTAGTAGACAGCCTGGAACATATTCAGGTAAAATTTCATTATACAGACTGTAACTCTCATTTTAATTCTAATCCTGTCACCTTTCATAAAGTAGCCTAAACACAAAACAAAACACCCTAACCAAAAAATCTGGTGTCCATGCATTTGTGCAATAGCTACCGGTACTCTAAGACCAAATAAATATTTCTGACTTTCTGTAAGTGGCACCCACAACAGTTATTATGCAACACGAAGTAATCAATAATAGTTCCAAATACAGGAAGTACATGTGCATGAAGCATTATGAGTGAGCTTTTTTAAAATATACAAAAGAAGTAAAGTACAAATGTTTTTAACAAACCTCAGCAAAAGGAATTTGGAGGAAAGAATGCCCATTACAAGACAGAATTTGATCCCCTGGTCTCAAACCAGCTTCACGAGCAACTCCATTTGATTTCGTTGACTGCACAAATATTCCTTGCCTTTCCGGTGGTCCTTTGCATATGCTGTAGATGAAAACAGAATTAAAAATTTAATCATTCTAAAAAACGGCTCCATAACAACATCAAACAATCTAATCAAATAAGAAACATTTAAACGCCATGCAAAGCGTAACTGAAAAAGGTATATAATACACCCTAGCATGAAAGGTGTACAATACACAAGGTTGACAATGTCTTTAAGCACTGAGATTTTTAGATTTAGTAAGCAGCCGTGTTCATGGGACACTAGTTAATTAACACAGCTAAAAACTACATATTGCATTTAGACATAACATTTAAATACTTTTACAAAATTTTATATTTTTTGCTTTCTATTCGGGATCTTACCAGCAACCAAGGCCAGATTGGCCAGCAGTGTCAATATAAATCTTGGCTTCAGTTCCATGAAATTCCGTTCGGGAATCAGGTTGTGATGAAGTATCTGACATTCGTGAATTTATCGGCTGCTGATTCGAATGATGATGGCCATTAATGTGGTGATGATGATGATGATTGTTATGATTGGTATTACTACTGTTGTTACTATGAAGACTTGAATGGGTATGATGATGTTTATGGTGATGACTGCCACCACTATTTGTGGTATTGTGAATGTGTTGACTGCAGTCCGATGGATACTCGGGAGAAGATGAAGAAGACGGAACTGGTTCCTCCACTAATTTCCAAGTCAGTTGATCACCAGGTTTCCTGTAAACATTTAATTTTTCTCTTCTGAATGAAATTCATGGAAAGAGACTAATATTAATAATAAGAATAATAAGACAATCTACGTGTATAAACCATGACGCATATAAACTTGGCAAAGTTATACTGATTAGATAAGTGACGAGTTGAGGTAAAGGTGAACAGGACGAAAAAAAGTTATCTAAGAGGAATAAAATTCCTGAAAACTGAGTTAAGACATGCGAGTATAACCCTGAGTATGAGAAAATGGTAGTTTGAAGGGTGAATGAAAAGTTTCGCATGAAAAGAGAAATAATGGTAATGACTAGAGGTGTGCGTCGATTGAGAATCAGCAACGGCGGCGTAGAGAGTGATTTATAACCGACGGCGGCGACGCCGTCGTCGACGTCGATCACTTTCGACGGCGGCAGAAAACCATAGATTTTACTATAAACCATAGAATTTTTCAAACTAGAGCGCGAAATTTTTTAGAAAAAATTTGAAGCTCAAAAATAAAACTGTCCACAATTTAGCAAAAAATTTTGGCCGAGAAAATTTTGAAATTTTTACTTTGAAAAATTCCATTTCCTGGCCGATATTTACAAATTTAAACAGTTTTTGTAAATTTTTTATTTGAAAATTCTACGGCGGTGGTTTCTTATCGACGGCGCATCGACGCGTCGATTAAAATTATCGACGGCGACGGCGTGAAATTTTGACCAAAAAACCGCGTCGACGACGGCGTGATTCGACGGCGCACACCACTAGTAATGACCCGTGTCCATAAAACAAGTGATTGTGGTCACCCTATATATTTTGTAATTACCATGGTATTGAAGGTGAAACCCAAAGAAAAGGGATTTTGAATGCCAATATAAACTTTTTTCACAACTCATCTCATCGTAACTCATCCAGGTTTAAAAAATATAGGAGTGATTGTAAAACTTTACTGCCTTTTACTTTTTCGTTACGATAATTGGTACCATGTAAGCGAATAACATTGTAAAGTTCAAGTTCATTTTACAACATGAACATTTTCAATGTTGGCATTCATTTGATCGTGTTCGTAAAGCTTGATTTCTATTTTTTACGATTGTAGATAGGTTGTGTACTAAAAATCATTGTTGTCATTAAATTGTAAATTTACGGATATATTTTTACAGGCTCGCACATATGCGGAAATGCAATAAACAAGAATATGGAATCAAACGTCAGCAATTTTACTCTGTCAGCCAACTAAAATGACTGCACCGGGTTATTTGAGCCATTAATGTTAGTTCGTTACGGAACATTATCTCTTTACCAGTAAGCAAGGCAAAAAATCTTCTTTGCACCGAGTTTTGAGAGATAGAAAAAATCCGCTTAATTGCTCTTGCTCGAAAATGAAAACGCATCATGAACCAAAAAAAACAATGCACACGCTAATAATCGCTAATAATTGGTCAATAATAATTGGTACTTACTCTCGAACTGGAAGCATTCCCACACCTGCAATTAACAGATAAAACACCATTAGTATCCAATTTCTCAAGTTGGACTGTCACAGCGTTTACATCTAACAACTAAATGAGTTCACTAATTAAAACTTCAATCTACATCTCTATCAAATCAAATGACGCACAAAACGAAGAGCACAAATCAGCTGCGCATGTGCGCGTGCCAACTGACGCTAACGATTGTTAAAACACTCATTGCGCATGTGCTATGTGCAAACAACGCCATTAATTGAAAAACTGAAAAGAATTCTAGTAAATACAAAATACAAAGTAAATCTTTACACACATCTTCGTTATTCAAGGAAAAAGAAAATAGACAAAAATTCTTGTCGCATTCAGCTCTAAACATTTAAAAAAATCCCATTGACACATATTGGGATAAAAACGGTTCCTAAATAAAGAATAATGATCATGATTGTTGGTAAGAAAAAATTACGCCACATAACCACCAAATCGTATCATTCCCATTTCATTACGTATTCATTACATCCCATCTGTCATATATTTTACAGTTGACAACAACTTTCGTGCATTAATAAATTTCGTTCCGTTTGTGCCATCATCACTTCTCATATCAGAATTCAAGGTTGCTGCCAAAAGTACACAAGAATATGATACAAGTGGGTGGCAAAAATAATGAAGAGAGTGTGAGTACGGCATTAAAAATGTCATTATGCCGTCGTCTGAGATGGGAACTTGTATTATATCATAGTTAGAAACTAGGTGCATGTACGGTGTGAATGTCATCTAGAAATCAGTACCCATTGAATTCTTCATGTTTTGGCAACCGGCGTGAGAAAACAAATTAAGGTGTAACACTAGCTGTATAAAAGGCACTAGAATTAGAATGAGCACCAGATTGGTGACTGACTGTGAGCAAAGTTGTATGAGATTCCAAACTATTTTCCTTTCAAGTGCAGATACAAAACAAGCACACATGATTCTTCTTTGTCAAACAATTTTACCCTTTGGGCCAAAAAAAAAACAGGATTTGGAGACGGATTTACAATAGCTAAGCTTTGTCGCTTACGGAAACATTTGTTAGCAAAGTTGAAGCTCAGCAGCTTTGGAATACGGATGATTCCTTCCACCATGGAATAATTTAAACGCTCATTTTATGCATCGGTGTGCAATATATACAGTGGAGTCGTGGATTGCACGGACTCAACGGTGCGCCAAAATTGAAGTACGACAATGGGAACATGTCAACATGAGTGCGTATTTCACTGAACGAGAATAGTGTGATGACAGAATCAATCCTTTTGTTGTAGTTAGTCAGAAGAAGAAAACACAGATATTCAAGAATCTTTTAGTTTGTACCGTTCTCCATTCTATGGACCCATAATGCACAGCAGTTGAATTCATTCCTTTGATCTTCTGAAAAAGTACCCCCCCACATACCAATGGGATCGGAACAAAATAATCCAAACAAAAAAACTGTAAAATTGTTATGCAACAATAATGCTCCAACTCTCCAACCTTTTCACTGACTGGCTACGCAGGTAGGAAAATCTAGCGCTATACTTAAAATATACTATTGAATTCAGGAATACTCGGATTCCATCATTTCCACCTTTTTAGATGGACATTATGTACCCCAGCGTTAGTAAAAAGCTGAATCGCGATTAGTATTGATCAATAAAAACGAAACTATGAAAATAGTACAAGTTCTCATGGTTTTCAACAAAAAAATTTTCATCGGCAACGAAGGATAACTCATGAGTACAGGGGAAACGGGGTATTCTGATATTATAGTAATTTTTCAGCGTGATGGCCGAATTCAAAATTTGTTGTTTGCCCATCGATTTTCTCAAAAAACGAAAATTTTGATTGCCATGTGGCATTACAGTGAGAGGGACCTCTCTACAGGTCGTTTTCAATCGGTAACGCAAAAGTTAGCCACGGTGATACAAAAGTTTGTTTACTGTAAGTTACAGATTGCTGGGGAATCAGAAAAATGTTGCAGCTAGCTAATGACCCAAAAACACCTTCATCTAGTTGTAGTTAAAGTCAGGTGCCTACAATTGTATACATTGCATACCAGAGTATTGAGCATCTTAAACCTAATCGAATGCAAATCACTACCATGCAACAAATATGCAACAAATATTCATATGTTACGAAAAAAATTCAATCAGTTAGAATTCGTCCAGTTTGAATTCAAACACCCTCTACATAAGAAAATCCTTTTGCCACGGCCATATAGGTCCACACATTGTCTCCCATTCTTTCGCACAGTCGCACTACAAAAAAGACGCATACACATGCGACATTTCATACTGACTGAGCAAAAAGATGGTCTTGTTTTCTGCAGTGCAAAATGGGAACAATCATGTTCTTCCATCCTATTCAAATTGCATGTAAGATGATGCTTTCATTTTTGACAACTCTCTTCAATACAACGTATGCTACAGGTGCAACGAAATGTGCAAAAAACGACACATTTCCTTTCGCTCTGTCTGTAGTTAGTTACTTACAGGATTCCGGTGCATTTACTTTTTTTTACCTGCTACTGTTGTGAAAAAAAATCAAACACAACCTTTTTATTTGCTCGTATGTATGAAAGAGAGTGAAAATTCAAATATATGTAGTGCAGTGTTTAACCAAATTTTAAAAATTTCCATAGCTTATTCAATGTATAGCAACTTGAATGAAGAAAAAAACACATCGTGCTTCCTCATCTCTACTCCACTAATTTAAGAATGCAGGCGGTGCAAATAACTGCATGCTCATCTTTGTGCTTAAAGAAGCGATAAGGTTGGACTTATTATAATGTGGATTGTATTCCGCAAAGAAACGAGGAAAAAAAAGTACAAGAAAAAGTGTAACATCATCAAATGAGTGCACCTTTTGTTTTACATTATCTTTCTTATAATTCACGAATGAAAATTCTAACTAAGTTACTATAAGCATAAGTTATTTAGCTAGTGTACACAGCCTGTCTTTTTCTACACTCTTGTCAGTCTAAAAGCTTTTGTTCTTTTCAGAAGCCTAGGGGAATGTAGTATAATAATAAAATATGGCAAAAAAGAAGTGAAACTGTCTAAATACTACCCCATTTGTTCCTTCTTCTTGGATTTTAGTTTCCGTTCAATAGTTTTTCATTAAAATAGTCTTTAAATTGACATCCTTTATTTGATTTCGTAATCTGTTGTCCACGAGACCAAATATTTTCTATACCCATTCATTGGTTGACTACTTTGTTAACAGTTAGTTACGTATGTTATGCATGTCATGATTTTTGTGTTGGTTGCACACAGGATTAAAGTATTTTCCTATTACTAAACGTTTGCACTAACTAACTAACTAACTAAATACTATTTGCACAGTTTAAGGTAGGACGAGTCTGTCCGTACTGTGGTTATGTGCTGCATGGCATTGTTGGAACAAGGAAAACAGGCACATAGATCTAGCAGCACCGGTATGTGCTCATCCCCATTGTTATTAGTCGTGCAAGGAAGGAGTCAAAACAATCCACCAGAACCAAGTACCTTCAGTTAGTTGGCTGCAGAAAATGGAAGATGCTTTGATTTCGGCTACACATCAATAAAACCATACTCTTTTTTGGGCTATGCACTGTATTTTGCACCTGTACTAACTAAGGATTCGAGAAATTATGAAATATTAGTGTATAGATTATCTGAACGGGATTTGACTGCAGTAAGTTAGTAAAATACTATGCTCTTTTCAGTAATAAATTATTGATCATTTGGTAGTCTTGATTTGACTTGCATGCGTCAAGGAAAAGAACAATATTTGGGACAAGGTGTTATAGATGCGAATTTTAATGTGAATTCACTAATAGAAGGAGACAAAATGAAAATTTCAAGAGCTAATTAGCATAAATATGGTAAGACATGGCTTCTGTGTGTGACTGACAGTAGACAAACATACAATCTCAATAGAGATGCATGAAAAGTGTGTGGGTACGCATTAAATGAGCGAGGCATGCATTATAATTTTGAACACATGATGAGAGCTACGTACAATAACGGCAATTTCATTTCTAATCATCATCATTTTCGTCAGCTTTTTTTCCATAAGGTGAGTGAACTGACTGTATCGTTAGTTAGTAAGCATCCAAAAGAGAATTCGAAAATATGAATAATCTAATGCAAGCCACCCCTGTATAATATATGGATCCTGATATCTCCTCTGGGTTAAAAAAACAACGTCCAAAATATGATGACGATGATGAAAATATACTACACTCTGTTTTTTTCAAATACTCATAAGAATAGAGCGATAAAAAATGTCAACTACTTATTAATAATACCTGCCTGTATTATATACACAGCGGATGCTTCAAAAGTGTCACAGCACATGCTACATATTTTTTTTAGCTAACTAGTTATAGTTGGCGAAGATGGGTATACATTCCCGTATCATATAGATAGCTAGATTGAGGATACGGATTTTTTGTGATCCTCAATCCTCATGATGACAACAAAAAGTTCACTGTACTAATCCAACTAACTACTGTATACCTTTCCCATATAAAGTTTGTTCATAGTCAACAAATGGATTTTAGACTAAAAATGAACTAATTATTTTTTGGACGAACTTTTAACCACATTGGGGTGACACAAGGATTTTAAAAACCATGAGAATGCAGACACAGTAAATGGGATTTAGCGTAATGTCTTATTTGTGCTTATTGAATGACAAAAATGCGTTAACAATTTTCATAACAGATGGTTACTAACTTTAAGTAAGCCAGTGCACAAAGAATGGTAACAAAAAAGACGTGCTAAAAATGCATCATCGACTTCAAATTGGCAAATAAAGTATGGGTGAAAAAATTTCCTTTTCCCCATTCCTGAGCACACGCGTATTAAACCCGTACGCACACTTCTTAACATGATCGTGCAAGCCTGCCGGCAAAACGAAAAAAAAATATGTTTCTAGATTTGCCATATAAATTTTGCATTAACTATTTATATAGTTTCGTATCATCATGAGCTTAGCTTTTTTTTGCACCACTTGAGTGCAATAAATGAAACTATGCTTTGGTATCTCTCAGTTGCACCAACTTTAAAAAAAAGTTCACTCGTGGACTACGAGTTTTGTCTCAAGAAAACCTACTTCATTTTTACATTACCGTTACATATAGTAAGTTTAATATTTGAGGTGGAATAAATGTGTTTGAAATTCTTGATTTGACTGAATTCATAGCAATAGGAAATACTCCACTCCAACAATAACAACGGTTTTTTTTCAGCACCACATAATAGAATCTATCCAAAATGTGTGAATGGTGGCAATCATCATTATACCAACAACAGGGGTTTGTATAATGACAAGTCAGCTTCTGATTTTCTAGTCAAGTGTGAACAATTACGTATGGAGAGAGCTTTGAAAAAATCATTGCTGAAGTAAGTTTATATATGCTAGCATGCAGATGAGGATGCACAGTTTCACGCTTCTTCTTTTTCTCACTTTTCATTTCTAGCTACCTGACTAACTAACACTTATTTTAAAATCTGTTTCAGCTAACAAACAGTTTTGAGTTTTCCAAACAAATTCTACTCTCTTAATTAATATTCACTGCAATAATCCATCGAACAATGCATACATTGTCATACTAACACAATGATTGCAAAATTGCACCCAAAACATCTGCTATGGAATCCCACATTGATTCAGCAATCTCTGACCAACGTTGAGGTTGGATTCCGACCTCGACGGCACGAACAAATGTCACTCACATCTCCCAATATTATGTGGTTTATAAGTGGTAGAAAAAGTTTGCATGTGAGAAAAAATTATTCCGCCACGAAAATGAAACATTTCTTGAATTGTCATTGTCAATATATATACGTGAGGTGAAGGTGGTGAGACATTTTTATGCAATAGAAAAAATACTTTATTCATAATAGAATTGGATGGAAAAAAGGATTCTTTTGTCATGAAAATATTTCCCTGTCAAGTGCAAATTCATGCATAACATTTTCTCTATGTGACTCGTGTTAACAACTAACTCGACACAGAAAATGAATAGGGATTGTCAGGAATCTTACTTCGAACTTTTAGATGAACTGATGTACGAAATCGCATGAGAGCTAGACATTCATGATGGACTGCAGCAGACACAGGGTAGCCATTGACTCGTAAAATTTGATCGCCAACCTGAAAAGAGGGGAAAAAAATAAAGCATCATTACTTGTTTTCCTTACTTATTTACTTACATTTGTAGTTAGTTGCCAGCAACTAACTAACATCTTAAAAGTGTGGGAACTACCGATTCATTAAGTGAGGAAGTGGTAGTAATTTACTTTTAATTTTCTGTTACATAAAAAATTGCAGACTGTAATCTTTTGCCAACTATACCTACAGTTGGTTACTGTACTGCGTATTAGATGAGTTGTTTTTCTCGTAATCAATTATCGTCTCATGAGAATTCATCGGTATTGTATACACTTTTATATGGGCATGTTCTAGACATTTTTAGTTCTCAGTAATCCTACGTCTCTAACTAACTAACTGACTAACTAAGCTAACTAACTAAACACTGAGAAATTGTAATTTTGTAATACAACTTTATACAAATAAATGCAAATAGTTAGTAGAATTTAAATTAATTGTAGTTCGTCACTCCACTGGGTGAATGGTATACTATGCTGAGTGTAAATAACTAACAATACAAAATACGACTGTGCTGAACTTAAACTCCTTTTATATTTTCACAGACTACTCAAAGTAAAGCACGTCAATATTACGGGGTTTTTTCGGAAACGGAATATTTAGCAGTAAATTCCATACTTGATCTCCAAAAAGGAATCTATGTCAACAAAATTGGTTGACATGGATCCATTCGTAAAAAAATCAGGTCTTAAGTCTTAAAGTAACGATCGAGCTACCAAAACAGAATTCCAAGTCCCCTGCTAAGCCACCCAAGTATGTGTTCCCGTGCTAACTAACACTAAACTTTTAATTGGCAAACAAAAAGAAATGGTGTACAATACAGGACGTATTTATTTGTCGCTCGCTTTTTACCTGACATGGCAAGCTGTGTGATGCAATTTCCTATTGACTTGCTCCCCATTAAAAAGAAAGTCTAATGGTCCACCTTGAATTACTTAATCATAGGTAGGGAGAATAAATTGGGTCCTGCAATTCCATTGTATAGTTATAGAACACAAATTTTACAGTCCAATTGACAAAACTAGATCATCATTCTAAAAACATTGTGACCAAAAAGTGACAGTTTGGAATTCCAAACCATAGTTATAGTTAGTGATCCTATTTTTACAAAATAATTCTCCAAATATTACTTTCCATTCTATCTTAACGCATACTGCAATAATTGCGGTTTGTGGCACACATTGTATCTAACTAACTGACCATTACTGCAAGAAGCCCACAGAGCAAACGGTTGAGTCAAGCACAATTTTTAGTGGGTCCATTTTGCCAACTTTTCTAATAACCAACTCACTAGATTAGGTTCTCATTTTCTATGTGACAGCAGCTGATACAATGACTTATTTAGCTGTCCACTGGGACCACCTTTATCATTACTTCTCATCATGGCTGTCATTATAGTTTACATTCCACAAACTACATACACACATGTCCTTTACAGAATGCTCATTAGTTGACCGAATTTTTTCATTCACACTGTAGGGAGCAAATTGTCATAGTCAAACGCCATGCGAATAAATGAATGAATGATGTTTCCATCATCATCCCATAATGTCCCTTGCAGCATTCATTCACCAAATTCAGCTAACAGGTGAATCTTATAATCCTAACTGAGATTATTTAAAAAAAATTAAACACCAACTACCCGAGTTTACCGAACACTTAAGAGATGTTAAGATGGTCACCATTTTCAAATTGTATTCTGTTCTTTAGTCTTTGAGCTGATAGTTGGGTAGTAGAGTTTTATACAAACTGTTGGATAAATACTCATGTGTCGTGCAAGACTCGCACATATATGCAGAAAAAAGTTGAAAATGAAATATTTTACCTTCAAACTTTGTCTCCAAGCAATAGAATGTGGGTCAACAAAAGAGACAAAAATCCCCGTCCCATGCTCATGACCCCCACGCACGGAAAATCCAAAAGGTTGCTCAGGTGAGCCACGTTTCAACTTGACAGATCGCACACGGCTATAACTCTCCATAATTGAATCTGAAAATGTGAAAAATTAACAATGAGTTAACTAGTTTCCCCAAAGTTTCTAACTCATTCACACCAATAATGAGATGAATACAAGCACGCAGTTGAGAACACAACACCATGGTCAATTACTACTGTTGCTGCAAACAATGATGCCATCTTGGTAAGTAAAAAACTACGCGGCAGTACAATTTTGTAGCTTTGTTGTTCCAATAAGCTGAACATTGGGAATTATACAAGCCGCAAGAATTAATGGAATCCAGAGTCTTTCACAAGCAGATTAAATAGAGTTAGACATGACACAGCAAAAGAAAACAATGAGACATTAATGTAGACTTTGACCCGCTCACAAAGCAAGGAAAAAAATCTTGTTCTGCTTCAAATCGCTTGAACTGACAACAAAGCTTTCTGGGATCAAAAAATGTGTTCCACAACAAATCTGTGGATTTATGACCTTCCAACATTTGACTTATTTAGCTAAACAGTGAAAATGTTGAGTAAGTTTGTCAGTTGAGTGACACATTTATCTCAGTTTGGACACACTTTTTGGGGAAACTTTAAAAAAATAGTTTATTAAATGTTCTCCTCGTAGTCTTTAAAACAATGGGCAAGTATATATACAGACACATGTGAAAATGAATGACTTGGTGGTCAGAGCACGTTTTACTCAATCGATCACCTACCGAAGTAACAATGCAAATCTGTCAAGACAACCATTTCACCTCTTTTTCCTTCTCAAATCCGCATTTGATCATACCTGTTTTACATCCCATTATGGAACTTTCCCATTGTTTATTCTGAAGGATGAAGCTCATCCCCACTTGACAAATTAACAAGCTAGGCAATTCGTTTGCAGATAGATTCAGATAGTTTCTGAAATAACTGATTTGTTTCACCTTACCATTATTTTAGTTTATCTTTCTGTTCAATGCATTTTTAAATTTTGATACTTTTGAATGTTGCCCTTGCAGATTATAGAAAATACAGCTATGTGATAGATTCATAGATAAGCTTGCCCAGTCATACAGTCTAAAAAGTTGCTGTTTTAGTTTGCTGCATTTCGATACCGCTTTTATAATTTTATGGAAACTATATTATATCGGCTATTAATTCAGATTTCCTCGTCACGGGATATTGTTGCGAAATTAAGAAAAAATAGTTTTTAGTTAGGGAATTACAATACATAATCACATAAAATGCCGGATTAACTAAAGTACAAAATCAAATATGAACACTGCAAACAAACCATGCCATTTCTAGTCCTACAGTGGATTAAAATAAACTGCCTTAATGCCCATATTATACAAGAATGAGATGCGCCCTTCATTATTATGTCACCCGGAGGGAAAAGGCAATTAATTCCATTCACTAATTCAATCAGAGCATGTAATACAAAATGACGTGAAACAGATTAGATGACAACGTGTCATTAGTAGATCTACAAAGCAATTTCCCAAGTCATCTGTCCTCGTCCAAACAAAACAGCTAATTACCGCAGCCAACTAAAATAAAGTTCATTCACATTTCTACGAAAACATTAACAACTCAATCGTTCGTTTTCCCCCCAAAAAAAGTGCTACCATGTCATGATAAATTCTAGTCAGTCTTTTATTGCCAAAAAATTGTAAATCTCTAATGAACCATTTACAATCCTTTTGTTTTCTTTTGGGACAAAAAAAAACTAGCAAAAGTCCACCTGAAAAGGTCAGCCATACACAGTAACTAAGGTCACGTCTTAATAATATAGGGAATGGCACGACAATACAAACATTACCATTTTTTCCCTTTCTGCAATCATTATCACCTTAAAATATTCAATAGTATCACTTTGTTGGCACATTCCAACCTCTGTAGGTAAAAATCGACCAATTCTTTTGACAGGAATGTAAAGGTGAGTTAATTGAACGGTTGGATGGAGTTGAGAGCGGAAATGACCTCGGCAACTTACTTTTCTGCGTTCACTCTATCTAATAATAATAATATTTTCTGTACAGACTCACTCAGTCAGTGCATGTTGGTTAGTTAGTATTATACACAACGTTTGTAGAGTTTCAGTCAGTCAGACAGAGCCATATATTAGCAAGCCGAGTTGGTTAGTTGGAAGCCAGGTTGACACCGGAAGTGTGGCTCGCTACCCCTCCCCCTATGTAGTACTCTCATCGTAGTAAAAAAAAGGAACATTCCTTTTCTATAATAGGCGAGCAGGCAACAATCGGCATGAAATAATCAGTAAGTCAGCAAGCTGGTTAGTTTACTATAGATATCGTTTTATCTGTTACCCCATCTACACTATGTAGGGGAAGGGGACTGTGTAACTAACTAACTGGAGACGAAAATTGTACAATTTGCGTTCAGCTATTCCTCCAGATTTTTAGAAAATGGTGATGAACGAAAGAAAGTACTTGCACTACTGAAGAGCAAAGTGTGATTTAAATTCAATTGATAGATGAAAGAAGACACCGTTTGTAAATTTTCTTAAAAACTTGTATGAGTGACGAACGATGTTTACAGATTGCGTTTCACGTAACTAACTCGAGACTAGTATTTAGTAGCATTTAAAAGATTTATTGTAACGATTCGATGAACCGAACTAGACGTTTCAATATCGTGACGGATGTGAAAAATTCTAAAAATAATTCCACATGAATCCTTACGGGAAAAAGGGATGAAATCTGTGTTGAAAAATGCATTCCTGTAACACACAGAGAGAGGGTTGTATTATTTTCAAGGGGAAATGTTTCATTTCCGTCCACTTTTCATCATTCATGTCATCATCTCGACTAAAACACATTTTGTCCTACATATTCATTCAAAATGTGGATTCTGTACACACATAGTAGTGTCCACATTGATCCACTGTGTTATTGTTTTTCATCAAACTGTGAACTCTGCTGTGGCGTTATCAAGGAATTTAAACGTTTTGTTATTCAATTCAAGATACAAAATACTTGCTCAAGGCCTTTAAGATTTCCTCATAGCAAAATATACACACATAATGTACAATTTTGTGCGTAGTAAAGCTAGTTGAGATGGAAAATCCGAGATACCGTTTTTTCATTATAAATTGTAGAGATAATACCAAATGTTAAAACATACTTATATTCTGCATATGTATGTTATAGCTTAGGACACATGATTAGTACAGGAACTATGGACACCTTTGTTAGAACAAATTTGCTCACAATGATGATATCTAAGATGTCTGTAAAAGTGTGCATTTCTAGAGGCAAATGTATTTTGCTCAAATGAGTGCGAAAACTTCATCAAGCCTTATTGGACTGACCTTGGGAAAGCATTTATTTAAACGCATTAGTATTCCAAATTTGCCTATTGTTATAATCGCCACTGTTTAAGCACAACAATGGGCGCTTTCACTCAATAATGAGCATAGGAAATTACGTTTTCCATATTTACCTGATGAGATTTAAAATTATAGGCTTGCTCCTCCACATTGCACAGGTGGAAACAAAAATCCCAGGATAAATGTACATTTCGCTATTGAGGAATATTATTGAATAATTTTGTACTTACATTTTGTGTTTATTGACTCAACCAATAAACTCTGCTGATTACAAATTTCAAATCATTTTCATTAGGCTGATGAGATGTAAAATTTTTGTAAATTTCTTTTAGAATTCCGCGGAATTTCTAAAGCAGTGCATTAGAAAATCATACAAAGTCAAATTATGATGATTTGGAAGCCCAACCACCTGTTCAGTTGAAAATTAGATCAGAAGCTTTAAAGTTCGTGTTATGAGCAGAGCATGCATAAAAATGATGATCTCGCGATGAGCTTAATAATCATGATGATAAGAGTAATAACAAACAACAATGGGCGTCTATACATATAGTATAACTAACTTAACTACACAGTGCAACCAACATTTGTTTTGTTTGTATGAGAAAGCACTGATGATGCTCCATCATGAATTTACGCTCTGAATTCCTTTAGTTTGTATGTTTCGTGAAAAATCAGGTCGAACAGTAAGCGGCTAATGGCAGTGATGAATAAAGGAGTTTTTTTTTCAACATTTTAGTGTAATGCGCGACAAATTCAATGAATACATTTTTGCGCCCTCAGTTTGATTGATTAGAAAAACTGGGTGGAAAAACTTTGTTCCAGATCCACCCGTTTTATAAACCGTGAGGCGAATGATGAGACATTTTTAGTTACGTTTTTAATGCAACAGTTATTTATGTGTCTTTTATTTGTGATCTGTGGACCAATTCATTAGTTTTTTTCGTACGAATATGTATAGTGTATTAAATCACAAGATGCAAAGGATTGAGTTCTGTAAAACTGTGTTTTTAAACCAATGTCTTAATAGCTTTGAGCGACATTGAAATAAAAGCTGCAAAATGGTCAGCAAGTAACCGTTTTCTGCTTTAAATCCTATAGCTAATTAGCTAGTTAGTAGTATTGAATCTGCAACTGAATGTGTTTAATTTTATTCATAGATCATGCAATAAAATGGGCAAAACGTGATGCTGACGAATAGTCAGTATATTTTTTTGACAAATGGCCAATTTTACTTTCTTTCCCTTGTTTCTTATACAGCCGCAATTTGAATAATTGGTTGAAGGCCATTTAACCTAGTTTCCAACATTGTAGTAACGTGGAGTTTTGATTTCAAATTCTACAAATGGAAAGGTATTTTGCAAATAAGAATTTATTTGGAAAAACCTTCATCAATTTTTAAAAAGTCATACAGATTTAACCCATACACTACATAAAGCTCAGATCCTTTGATAAAGAGAAGTAAATAACGTGATTCTAAGTTTCGCAAAAATAAAGTTTACGACATCAGAGTTAATTTATTTTAGCACTCACAGAATTAACTCTTGTCTGTCCAACTGTGAGGAAATAATGGTACATTTTTATAGTCAATTAGCCCACTGTTTTTATAACAAGTGCCACATTAATAGTCTAAGGATTATACCTTTTTTCCGCTTCACAGATCTCACTGAATATAATTTGTCATTCCTTGCATTGTAGTGACAAAAAAAGCGCTACATTGCTCCAGAATTTCATCTGTATCAATCATTTATGTTGAATGCAACAGAATACAGAGCAGTGATTTTTAAACGCCCTGCGTATCAATTCAATCCCTATAGGCAAAAACTGCTCGTGCTTTTCAAATTTTCACGTTAGTCTGCTAATACTGCCTCTCTAATAAAATAATATTATTGTCAACTGCATGCAATCCTTGATTTCAAGAAAACACGCCTTGTCCACATTTAGAAACTAACTAACTATACAGCTACATGCATCCTAGTTTACGACTCGAATTAGCCCACATGAGAAAACATAATGCACCCATTATTTTTGCATCTCGCTTTTCACTCACAAAGATTGACAGCAGACAAATATAGAAGACGGTAATTACATAGTGTCCCAGCAAAATCATAGTCTAGATAACCTGTAGTCCAAGTTTAAGTTTGTATTTGCTCATGCCCGTGACCTGTTCTCTCTTTCATTGTGTAACCTGCTAATAAAATGCGTGCAAAAGTCGAAGCAAAAATCACCGTGGTAAAATATGGAGAATTAATTTATTCTATGTAGTCCAATTTCACCTATTCAGGGGTCCCATCGTTTTTTGTGGGCTACTACTACTAACTAACCTACAATCCCTTTTTTTCGGCATTTCGTAATCCGCTCAACAGAATTAAATCCACAACAACATTCTACCAGTTTATAGCGCTAGAAAACATTCAACTTATCTAAATAATACCACAATAGTGATCTTAGAGCCAACTTACGTTTAGATGCAAGAAACCTTGTCCACTAATACTGGCTATACTGACTGAATGAATTAATGCCCAAGTTCAAATACACAGGGGTAAAATGTTAGCGGCAATAATGGTAAATAATAAAGCTGTTCTTTAACTAACAACGGAATACACTAACTAACTAACTGCAAATGAGCGTGACACATGTAAGCAAGTCGACTATTGCATTGTTAACTCCATTAGAGTAGCTTTGCAGGACAAGAAAGACACGACCATGTTGTCACACTAACAAAGATCTCAAGCCAAGACAATGAAAGAATGGACTCAAGTACGGTAAGCAAGTAAGTAATAGATCTATAAAAATGTACAACTTGCCCTGCACAGTAACTAACTAACTAACCCATCAAGATATAGGGAGAAATGATCCTCTTGTACACTTGCTGAAAAAATGTATAAGTCCTTATCAATAGAATGCATTTTCAAGGTTTCCACTCGGTTCACCTGACTGAGCGAGAATTTATTATTATTATCTCAGATGAATGAACCAATTGGAAATTAATAATGTGTATGATGAATTTCGAACTCAGTAATGACAATGATCATAACTATGGGTGAATATTTTTGCTTTTCATCATACATAACAAGTTAATGTGTGTGGTGTGTACTAACGTGTGTAGTGTGCAAGGTAAGATGAGGAAAAATATTGAAAATATGTGTGATAATGCGTAATCGAACTAACTAACTAGGAGATTTGATCATCAGATATTTGCTAGAGTATAGCCGTGGTAAATTTTTGGTTCATCATTGATGGTTACGCATCTATGCCATAAAATTCTTGCATCATGTGATTGAAGGGGTCAACCCGATGAGTCTCGCATAAAATGCAAAAGTGCAAAGATGCAAAAGTGTTCTGTGACTTTGCATTTATGCACAGCAATATTTGAATTAAATCAATCAGAAGCCAAACGTGTTTTGCGAGCAGTTTTGTACTCTTCCATTATTTTTAGGCCTCACAAATCGACTTGGCAAGTGTACAAACAGAATAGTTTGCTTTTGAAGCTTTGAAGTTAAATCGTTTTTAAGTCTACTATTTTATATTTTTTATGTTTTTCAGTGACAATGGCCGTATATGTGATACGGCCTGGCAAGTAGTATAGTAAGGGTATTCACAAGCGCAGGGGTAACGGGGTATAAGGGTATTAGGGTAACTTTTCTCCATCTAAATACATTGCAAAAGGTTACCTTAATACCCTAATACCCCGTTACCTCGGCGCTCGTGAATACCCTTAATATCAATGGAACAGTGAAATGTCAAGTTTACTTTTAGATTTTAGATAAGAATGGATTTAAATTGCTTGTATGACTAGAAATATTGGTTTAAATGTGATTTGTTTCATTTTGATTTCAAAATATTGTAGTATTTACCCTTGATAGCTACAGTTGTTTAAAATGGGTAAAAATAATTGTTTTTTTTTGCGAACACAAATCGATTCAAAATGTCAACCTGAACGCACGCAAATAGGCAAAAACATTACAACATACAAAACAAAACTTTGCGAGTTAGCAACTTTGCATTTATGTATTATGCGAACCCATTCAGGTTGACCCCTACTTGTCTTTTTTTGTGCACACAGAACTCGTAATTGTAAAACATGGATCCAATAATGAACTCACGCTGGTGCTATTTCTTCAGGTTAATAAATATAAGGCCATTTAGTTTGAATATAAACCCCAATTCATTATTATTGGATGGCGAAAGATTGAATGAAGCGATCAAATCCCTTTTTATGAGACAGGGTTGATGAATCCTCATCGTTTTTTGAGCCATCAATTTTTATAAATAATAATGAGTTACGACACTGACCGTAGTCAGTCAGTAAGTAAGTAGTAGGTCATGTAATTAACGTGTACCCATGATTGCTCCTTGTCTTCTAATTTCCATGGCTCATTCATTTTGGAAATCAAAGCTTATTAAACAACAACTGCTACTACGTGAAATAATTCCTCTTTTGTTCTCCTCAAACTAACAATAATTCATAGGAGAGGGTCTTTAGTTAGTTTGACAGTCCATTCTTTAGAATTACATTATGAAATATCTTGGATTCTAACTAACTAACTAACTAATCAACTAACACTAAACTCTAAATTTTTTCTAACAAACTAACGCACATAACATATATTTCTGAACTAACTATTAGAATGAAACGGGACCATTCCTATGATAACATCATATAAAATAGTCATATCTTTGACAGTAAAACGGTCCTCTTGATTTATGCTTTCAACTGAGAGCATTTACTTTCAGTTGCTTAAGTTATAGTATTAGTATTACCCTTTTTCCTGGCTACTGATACATAAGATGCAATTTGGACGCCCAGCAAGTTAACTAACTAACTAGACCTTCTGATTAATGATGGGGACAACAATACAGATGATTTGAGCAATGTGCGATGACTGACTAAAGCAAACTGAAGGTGGATGGATTTTCCTTTGATTTCACGTGTCACTGACTCGTGTCTGCCAAATCCCTGTAAGGCATAAACTTTAGAAGGCACACAAAGAACAGCTCACTTTTAATAAAGATGGAGTAATCAACATTAGTTGACATTTTTACATCGTCTCAAATTAAAGAGGGAGAGAGAGAGAGACGATGAAATCAATTTAATAATCTCTTTGCACTTTCTCTTTCGAACATTAGCTAACGCCTAGTAGATTAGATACACTTGAAAAGCAGTCCCAAAATCTCCACTCTGGCTGTCATCACAAGATTAGTTCAATGACTAACGAAAATTGAAGCGAGTTAGTATGTTTGATCCCAATTTTAAAAAGTTTTCAGAGGAACTAACTAACTAACTATCCAAATACTGCATTATATAAATGAATGTCTGTGTGTGATACTACTGATCTGCGCCTTTGATTTTAATGCTCAATTAAATGAATGGATCATCTTGCATGTTGTAATGTCTTTGGTGCGCTCAAAATATAAATGAAGCTAAGATAAGCTACAGTGAATAGGATAATCAAAGCAAGAAATAATGGGACAACAGCAAGATGATGACGATTCAATATATTATAGACAGTTTTAAACCAACAGTTATTACGCAATGTGTATATGGAGATGCGTTAAAATAAATGGGGATGAGTTTGCATGTAATTTACTAAGTGTGGTGAACATAATCTGACATTTTTGGTGGAAATGATTTAGGTGTGCAGGAAATCAATGCTGATAGATGATATATGACACGAATCAGATGGTCCCATCGGATACATTCTATTATCTATGCAAAAACAAACATTCCTCCCAAAAACTGTTTTATGAGTGGCCATGTTAGTTAAGATAGTGTGATTGTGGGAGTTTTATAGTTTACTTTAGTTATACGATTCAATAGTTCTATAGTTTCCATATGAATCAACAACGTCTGTACGATAATTGTGCAAACCATTTAATTGTTAGTCAAGAAATACTAAATAACTCGGGACTGAAACTTTGCCAAAAAGCTCAAGTTTTTAATTTGCCTTCGCTTTGTAGTTCCAATATATGTATGTCCAGAATGCAAGTGAAGTTAAAAAGTCGAGTTACATAACCAGACGCCATATTGCAATATTTGTATGCACGGAAAATGATCAACAACAGGCATTATTCTTATTATTATTATGTCTGCTAGTTTTCCCAAATTGATACCGTTTGCAAATGTAAGATAACAGTCAATGTTTTCTCCTAAAGTGCATTATGCAATGCACGTTCTGTGATTAAACTGTAGTTTTTATTGATTCCCATTGAAAATAAGCCAGCAATTCTGTACACTATGACCAAACATGCAGTGTAAAGTTAACATGGGATAATAAGGGATATTGCCTTGAAAATTAAAATTAACACATCACTAACAGTGGTTTGCATCATATCATTGCCTTTTATTTCTCACGGTTAAATACGCAATTTAGATTCCTCACTTACTGCTCTGGAAATCCCTGTCTCAATCAAAAACTATCTGCATGAACGTTAAGACTAATGATTACTAAAAAGCATCCTTTTCACACCTTTAGAACAAACAAACCTTATGACTCGTCATTTTCAAATACTTGAGCATTACATATAATTCGACACAGATTCATAGGAAAACCAAGCCAAGCTTATGTAGTGATTTTTTTCCAAAAAAAAACTATTGCACAATCCTTGTACATATTAACTGACAATGAATGGCTATATACTAAACTAACCAACCTACAAACTGGCCAAAACTATGATGCATACACACACAGAGATGAGTCACAGATACTAACTAAACATAAATAAATTTTGAAACGGAGAGAGGAAGTGCTGGTCACGGAATAAGTAGTTAGTTAGTGAGGCCGGATACTATCCACCGGCCTTTGTTACCAAATGAACAATACTACACATAAAACTCTTGATTCATTTTTGTCCAATCTAACTATGCCTGGACCCATGTTAAATCTGGAAGTTTGAAAAGTGCATTATTTGTCGCCCAAAAAAATTATCCGACTGCAAGAATTTTTAGTAATATCCAGAGTTGTTAGCAATGCAACTAACAATTAATGTTTGACGGGATTCTATTTCTCTCGGATTTAGGCTGTATTCATCATCATTAATATCTAGAATATTATGATCCAAGCTGAAAAAATATTTCGAAAATCGAGAAACAATTTTTAATTTTTTATGGATAATGACTTGGGAAAAATGTTAAAATTAAATATGCCAGTTAATTTTTCCGATTTTAGCAAGAAAGGGAATTCCCATGTTAAAGATTTTTACTCTTTTCTGGATTGCCAGTGAAAAATTGAGCTTTGGATTCTGCTATTTTAAAATTTCATATCAGAGTTCCAAGTGCACCTTTGCGCCAAATTATAGTCAAAATCCGGTAGAACAGGGTCCGGCTAAGCAATGTATTGTAAGTCATTGCTGTGAGGATGAAATTCCAAAAATAAGACTATGCATTTTGTATTCTTCATTGCCACAATACAGCATCCTATTGGAAACAATCCATTTTGAAAGGACATGATAAAGCTTATGCAAGGACTCGTTAAAACAAGTATTATTATGGCTTTTGTCCTGTCCAATCGAGCTATTACTTGCACATGCAACCACCATATAGTAAGCTGAAGCTAGTTATTTATTAGGAATTTATGGGAATTCACTCTCATATTTCAATAATGCACACTACATAGTATAATGTAGTCTAAAACACAAAAGTTTACCTTGTTATAGTTATGACGTGTCCAACCTATATCGAATTGCGTTCCACCTAAACAAAAAAGCTCCCCCAATTGGAAACCAAATTCCGTGTACAGACCAACTTGTACGAATTCAAAATGACACGCACACCACGGTGTATTCTCGTCTGCAGCAACAATCTTATAGGTAGATTTGGTTTTGTTTGTTGACACTAACTAACTACCGTGTTGTTCAGTATACTAAGAAATAGACCACAGGAGCGCACCCAAAAAACTGCATTACACTAGAAATCAAATAGAAAACAACCAAAAGGGTGCTTTTCTGCTGTAACAATGCACATTTTCTTGTTGCATCTACTATCCATTGGCCAACAATCAGTTGCATTGGCTGTATGTCGTATAGGATTATTCAATATTGAAACCGCATTTATTTGCAATCACAATTGTCAGGAACGGTTTCCCCCCAAAAAAATTACACACAGACACAAAACACAGTAAAGCGAGCAATTGGTCCAAAATGTAAATATGGCTGCAACTCTGCAACCATCAAAAAATGACGCACTTTTCTCACTCACGAGCAACCATAGTAACTTTGCGAACTATAAAGGTAGTCAAAATCAATACAATTTGGTTGCATACGTACACCACAGTTTTTTTGCACCCTACCGAGTTAAAGCATTTAAAAGTAACGGAGCTCATATACATGTGTATGTATACTAACTAACAAACTAACTACACACTATTTTGCAAACCGCATAAAAATAAGTCACTGAGTTAGTTGGCTCATTGAAGAAACGGGATCTCTTCATTTTCCGTACAAAAGGCAGCACCATATAGTCTGTAAATCACACGGAAATCTTCACATGTCATGCAATACACTTTAGTTTGAGTAAGTGGACTCTAATGATATTTATTTATGCACAAGGACCTAATTAGTGGCAATAACACGGTGAGCCAGAAACTGTCTTCAAGATGATATGGGAACTATTGAGATTCCACCTACTTTGTACAATCCTTCGTTTCACTTTGCCACTGGCTGAAAAAAAACTTTTTTCTATTGTTTTAGCAAAAATTTCCTTGAAATCTTTTGCAACAACAGTACAACGTTTTTTTTTGCACAGGCTATTTGCGATCACGACGGCAAATTTGCTAACTAACTGAACGGTTAGTAGTTAGTCTTCCACTTTGGGGCTTTATGAGATGGTTGGTTTTCTGTTGTGGCACAACTGACAGTGTTTCCAATAAATGTCACTATGGAAACACCGTATTTCCCTAAGGAATACACAATTGTTGACAAAGGGGAAATATAGGAAAAAACGAGTAAAAAAGTGCAACAGTTGGCTGATGGGGTCCGCCTCATAAGAGGTGCAAAAGACGACTAAAGTGAGGAACAACAGATGATGAGAATAATCATGTTGGATACGAAACTCCAATTGTTTGGGGTAGGGGAATCCTATTCCCATACCTTTCCCGTTCCTCTAGGTAATGTTATAGTTTGTTAGTTTGTTTTGGCTAACTAACTAACGCTGCCGTAAATCTGATGCTTATGGGTATTGGGAGTCAGCAGAGGTGCAGGCAAGTGCTTTTTCATGGGGAAATCGAATCTGCGTTGTTGGTTATAGTTAGTTAGTTTTAGGTAGCCAGGGATATCCATTTCTGTCCAAAATGGTGGCAAACTTCCCAATTTAGTTTGAGTTCAAGTTAGCAGTCGGTTGTATCGCAAACTTTTCAATAGTAATAGTTGGAAGTCCTAGCGGATATTTCTAAAAAATTACTAAGATTGGATGTATCTTGAGTATGATAGATTTGACAGAAGATGCATCCATAAAATCGCAGGTTAATGCTAGAAATTGAATTAAATTAAATTGAATTGGGAGTTAATGCTAGAAATACGTTGATGCATTCAAAAGTTAACTTTAAGTCTACTATTGTAGAAGGAAATAAAATGAGATGGTTAGGGTTCGTGTGAAGTTTTTCTGAAAAAGTAAAATCCCTTAAGAGTTATTGTTATCATTTCTATATCAAGTGTGTAATACACTTGGAATGTTTCTAGTATTGAGAGTATATGCACATGATTGAGGTATTAAATGAATTAGCGATAAAGAATTACAATTTGTGTGCATCCAATTTAAGAATTTACGGTAAACAACACTTTTTGAGGGAGTATTATGCCTGGCTGAGTGAGTGCAACACTGCATCTCACATTGCAGTTATAGTTAACAATTACGTGTGTACGCGTATGTAC
>Ga0210040_10001249_pt1 | contig 39162 bp, 25 predicted proteins | sample CryGeyCG12114_NA_FD_185462 | JGI IMG/M metagenome (GOLD analysis project Ga0210040, IMG submission 185462) | Groundwater microbial communities from aquifer - Crystal Geyser CG19_WC_8/21/14_NA (SPAdes) (version 2) | ecosystem: Environmental > Aquatic > Deep subsurface > Groundwater | place: USA... | reverse complement strand
CTCAAGTTTTCAAAATCGTTCATTTTCATGCAAAAATTGGCCACTTCGGGGGTATTCTTGCAAAAATTTTCATGCTGCACATGTTTGTTGGAAAAAAATCCCTTTAAGTTTGCGCTCAGTCGTCAATGTTGTACAAACTTTTAATTTTATTTCATTTTTGCCGCCAAGTATACTTTTGATTAGAAAAATATTTGAACCTTTTCGAACAACAAACAACAATCCTTCAGAAGGAAGGGTTAGAGAAGGATTGTTGAGATTTGGGCCAAAATTTTACCCTTCTGAAGGAAGGTGAAGGAAACGGCAAAAAATAAACGGAGAAGGAAGAAGGGTAAAAAGACCCTTCTCTGCAAAAAGAAGGAAGGGTGAAGGAAGGGTAACTAAAACGCCCAGCTATGGCTCATGTTCTATTTATTCACTAACTAATACCACTGATACAATAAAATAATACAAGGGTTAATGTAGTTACAAACTGCACCATCGTTGACTATTGACATGCTATTTGTGTATGGTGGAAGTTGGAATAAATTGTGTTAGTGATTAATTGGGCTGGAGTTGTCAAATGAAAACAAGTAACGCTGGGAAGTGAATTAATTAGCAAACTGAAACTGAGAGGAGAAATGGGATTTTCTAATCAATAATGAAGTATCTGAATTGGCAGCGATGCAATTTCTTTGTGCATGACATTATATATATATATAATGTAAGAGTCTAAACGATAACGATAGGCAAGTAGCCGGAGGTGACTTGTCCAATCATTCATTATAGGTTTCCTTTGTTTCTTCCCATTGAAAATGTTTGATCCACTTTCAGAAACACAGCTCGATTGCTACATATAAAAAACCCTCACAAGGGAGATGAAAAATGATGAGATGGCTTGAAGTCATGATAAACAAAGTTTATTAGTGCCTAGCAGTATTTCTTGCCTAACGATTCCCATAAAGAAAAACTTGCAAGTTTGGTTGGAGCCTATAATATAGTCGATAAGTAATTAATGATTTTCCTGAACGTCCTGCCAAAACAGCCACATAGCTCCAGTGCAATCTTCTTGCTTGTTATGAAACTCGAATCAACCTCAATTTATAGACGTAGGACGAGCATATGCAAAATTAAAGTGAAAGTAGGTAAGACTTGGTGTAGCTCTTCCATGCTCTGGCCGGATGCGAGGAATGTGGTTATGTATAAAAGTACACATTATTTAAAATTCATGGTTCGTCTCGCTACGGTCCACTAAAGTAGAATCCATTTACTTCCACTATTTCCTGTGTGCGACAATGAAGACATGAAAACTGCCTAATGAGATAGATAATTAAATCCGACTGCCTGACAAAAAAATTTAGGGCATGACTCACTGTGACTGAATCAAACTATGCTTGGCTTAATGTCCAGACTTTTAAAGTTTACACACCAGGTTGTGCTCGCTTATTCACTCCAAAATGGATTGAAACAAACTATACAACAGCTTTCTCTGGAAAAGTTACCTCATTAAAGTACCTTTCAAGTGCTATCATTGCCGCATCATAAAACCTTCACATCGTAAACTCACCCTTAACTCTTAACGAGATATGTTGCTCTACGAAAACTGGCCGATTTTCCGGTTCACTTAACCGTTGGAAACCAGGCCATATGCCAATAGCATAAAATGTTAGTTGGAAAACAGCCAATATAGGATTCTAATTTCTTTGCATAGTACATACATCCTGTGTACACTATGACTATACACCTAATATGCCAAATGAAAAAATCTAATAACTAACTAAGGTATAACATAGCCAAAAACCCAACATGAACTCTCTTCCTTCATATGAGTAAGTCCATGGGGACCCGTCACACTTGTGTCAACGAAAATTAACCAACACCATTTCCTGATAGAGCATTGAAAACTGATCAAAATATGCCATTTTGCAAAAAAATCTGTTGACCCGTTTCGGAGATATACGCCCATAAACCGAAATTTCGGGCCGATAAAGGGGAGTTAATTTCTCGGCCGCTATTCGGCCGATTTCGCTGAAATTTTTTGTACGTGTCTAAAACATCCATACACTCATGCGTTTTTTTCATTTTCCCAAATTTCGAAAATTTCAAAAAAATTTCAAAATTTTGACAAATTTTGAACTTTTTTAAACTTTAGCCAGTACCTGATTTACGTTCATTAGAGTACTATATAAACGCTCATATCCTTTTTATATAGCAAAAAAAGTCCAAAAAGGATGGCTCGGCCACTATTTATCTCATATTGGCAAAGGGAGTTAATATCTCAGTTAGTAACGTACGAATTTGAACCAAATTTTTTGTGGGCATACACAGCACTAATATAAAGGTATGTTTCTAATATTTTTCAAAAATTCAAAACTTAGAAAAAAATTTCAAAAATTTTCAAAAAAAATTGAAACAAAACGAGTTTTAGATATTTTGATATCAAACAGAAAAGAATCAAACTAGAATACCGTGCTGTGCTAAACGAAGCTAAAACATGGCCGTAGAAAACTTTATCACATTTTATATGAAGCAAGCAGCACACGATTGAGTTACATACAGCATGGGTTGTTCACATAATAGGAATTTTTTATTCCGTAAATCATGAATGTCAATACGTATTAAATTTTTTTGACAATGAAAAAAAGTAACTATTAATTTTTATGTTAATAACCAGAAGAAAAACTGGAATACATTCCATTTGACTCGGTCCTATTAAGGTTTAGTGACTTTATTCAGATAAATGACATTTTTAAGATCAAAGAAAATGACTGGAAAAGTATCACAAATCGCATGAAAATAGCTAAAAAAAACTAAGTTTTTGATATCATAGTTATATTGAAGTATAAAGAATAGTATAGGTTAAGTATATAAGCATATAGGTATATAAGCCTTGTATAAAGAACTAAAAAGTATAATAAAAAGTATTAATAACCCATATTGTGTGTAACTCGTTTTGTTTCAATTTTTTTTGAAAATTTTGAAATTTTTTTTCAAGTTTTGAATTTTTGAAAAATATTAGAAACATAACTTTATATTAGTGCTGTGTATGCCCACAAAAAATTTGGTTCAAATTCGTACATTACTAACTGAGATATTAACTCCCTTTGCCAATATGAGATAAATAGTGGCCGAGCCATCCTTTTTGGACTTTTTTTGCTATATAAAAAGGATATGAGCGTTTATATAGTACTCTAATGAACGTAAATCAGGTACTGGCTAAAGTTTAAAAAAGTTCAAAATTTGTCAAAATTTTGAAATTTTTTTGAAATTTTCGAAATTTGGGAAAATGAAAAAAACGCATGAGTGTATGGATGTTTTAGACACGTACAAAAAATTTCAGCGAAATCGGCCGAATAGCGGCCGAGAAATTAACTCCCCTTTATCGGCCCGAAATTTCGGTTTATGGGCGTATATCTCCGAAACGGGTCAACAGATTTTTTTGCAAAATGGCATATTTTGATCAGTTTTCAATGCTCTATCAGGAAATGGTGTTAGTTAATTTTTGTTGACACAAGTGTGACGGGTCCCCATGGACTTACTCATATGCATCTGGTTAGTTAGTAGACCAAGAAAGCCCAAAATCATATAGTCGTTCATGCACAAACTATAATTCCATTGCTGACTGACACAGTCCCTAATTTCAACCAGTCCATTTACTAATTAAGACAGAAAAGTCGCACAGTCTACGTTAAATTGTAAGTATGAAAAGACACTCCAGTCTCCTATATAAGGTCGATCATTAGACAGTTAGCTAGTTAGTTAGTAACTTCACTTACTTACTTATAGTTTGTAAGAAGCAGACTAGGACTATTAGGGAATTCGCATGCAAATAAAATGGTAGGAAAACCCTTTTTATGCACCGACTGTGTGAGTGAGTAGACCAGTGGAGAGAGAAAGAGAACATTCATAGCTTTCTCTCACTCTCCTTCATTCTTTCCCCTGCTCATATCGATTTTCCTTTTTCTCATCTTCCATGCTGCACACCACTCGTGCTCTACTACTAACTAAACTAACATCATCTCATGTAATTCCCATGTACGTACGTTTATGTGTGTGTGTGTGTGTGTGTGTTCTAACTGTGAGTGACTACCGTATGTGTGTTGTGTGAGCGCCATTCGCCCTGCATGGACTTTCACCGACTCAAGACTACCTTAGTATATAAGAATACTTTACCCAGAGGATGGGATCACAGTTGCATGCCATAAGTGAAAGTTGTCACACTCACGTCCGACACCTACTTGCAGTCCACACGGGCACCAGTTCACAACAACACAACTGTATAAAGAAAGTCAAGTACAAACAACAAATATAGCAAATATTGTCATCAACACTTTTTTTCTTTCTTTCTAACCGCATTCACTACTTGTTAGCTTGTGTGTAAATAATAACAAACAACAAATCTTGGTTAGCTCACAACAGGCACACACATAGGTACGGGACACGGGACCCGTCTTGTGAGCTAGTTAACAAAAGCAGATACTATAGATACCCCAGTCAGACAGAGGATACATTACCTAGCGGTTAGTCTAGAGAGTGCAATCAACTCAGCAGGTGAATCTAATGTTAATAATGAGCATTGTCATTCTTCTCTCCTCATCTTTTCTAGTGCCAAGTGTCTAGGCCGGAGAAACACACGAAAGGGAAGTTAATAACACAAGCATATAGCACTTGTTTCTCATTGGCTTTCTTTTGAAGTAAGACAATAAACTACGGGGGATCCCATAGGGATTCCTGCACTCACATGCACCCACGCACATGTGAGCATATCATCATAAAAGATTTGCTTCATTCTCCGTGCTGGTAGAATGAATAAGATAAATTTTAGTTGCCTGTGCAAAATCTGACGACACGGTATGGTGAATTCTAGTTTAACTGGTGACTTGAACGCAACGATTTATTGCTACGGTTCTACAACTAACTATGATTACACAGTGAGCGAGCAGGACCGGGGGCGGCCTGGAGCATCTACCATAAGTTAGATAGTTAGTTAGTTAGCAAAGGGAAACTCAAACTGGATCACAAAAAAAGAATCGTTCCAGTCAGTCCTGTCAAAAACTAGAACACGAAAATTTAGTTTGCTTGTTAATGTGGTGCAATATCTGCGGAAAAGTTTACAACACCATGTGCCAATCAGTGGATACGACGATGAGAAAGTTTTGCAAACTCACACACAGCAGTAGCAGTTAGTTGGGTGAATAATATTCCAGGTAAAACCCAAGCCACAGTACACAGTTGAGTGTTTATGTGTGTTCATTTGTAATATGACATGGATATCCATCAAAAGAGATGACGATTGTGAAGTGGGAGAGCAGGATACTTACTAACGAACTAACTAACTAACCAGCCAAACTTTTACTGCTTGTAGCTCATATGTCAGGCTCTTATTGTTTCGGAGGAATCCACTATACACAATAGCTAACTCACCACTTTGTTACTAGCATACTGTCTGCGCACTTTGGCCCCAGTTTGTATATATGACGAAGTCTGACGACGAAGAGTCACCAACGTGTAGTGAATCTGCCAAAAAGGATGATGAACTTGACCCCTTTCAATACACGGTTGTGCCGTCCCTAAAACTTGAAGGTACGGTTAATGTTTGATTAGTTAGCTTCTAATTGGAAACCTATTAAGACCATGATCAAACCACTACTCATTTTTATGATTATAATTGTGTACTTTGAGTTAGGTTAGCAGTCTCCCATTAGAAGTTGGGTGTACTGCAAAATAAGAAAACAGCTCTTGTTGAGAGTGTAGATGATCAAGATATAAAGTGGAAAATCAATAGGATTTTTACAAAAGTAATTAGAGAGGTTGTTTGTATCTTATATAAAATAAATAATTGGAAAAAAGAACCAGAGCTTTATTTGAACCTTTGAGAAAAGAGAACGTACATTCTCGAGATTGTCAAGCAAACATGAACTGAGAGATCACAGACAGTATTTATAATGGATTGTACATATTAAATTGATGAAGTCTGGAGGGGAAGTCTTCACTCAAATATTTATACTAAGATATTATGAGAAACTTGTCAAATACTCTAGGGATTTAGCATGAATATCCAGGTTGCTGAATACACAGATACAGATTACTTTTTCGTTGAAAAAAAAAACATTGCCATATATCCTACAGCCCATCGTTAGCATCTTAAAGAGCTTCTGACGCAGCCAAAAACCGAAACTACTGAACATTTTGACTTTCTTTTCTAGTTCTTCGGTTGCATCCAATCTACCTAGAGTTAGCTTTGAACTCTTTGTTTTTCTTACTCTACAGAATTTGCTAGACATTTTCTTAGAAGCAGATACTTTCAAGTATAAGATGTATAGTATAGGAATAGGAACGAATGGTCAGGCTTTACTCACTAACTGAGTGAGTCTGATTTCATTACGAGGCTATAGCGGATCTTAGGGTAATAAAATTATGAGGACTTACGTTTCCTATATTTACATGAATCTATGAGTTGGTTTAGTATGTTTAGAAAAAAACTAAATAACTCAGTGGAACACAATTAAAAAAAGTAAAAAGAAGAAGAAAATAAAAATATTCTAGGTCTAGTTAGTGAGTTAACTCTAATAATTTTGCTGATCAAAAATGCTTTAAAAAATGCAGCCAGATAGTCAGATGAAGGATCTTGTTGAAAACTAATTAACCGTGTTATGTGAACCATAGTTGATTTGATGCGAGTCTTTTAGCATAGCTGTAGATAATAAATCTTGAAGAATATATGCTTTGAAGGCCAAACCTGGTAGAGGAAAGTTATTGGTTTGGAAAGATAGGAGACCACAATGGTTATGGTTATGCACTATTATACCTATTACACAGGTTATTAAAATGTGCATGGGAACCACATGGGAACTAATACATTATGTCATGGCTCCCGCTGGTTTCAACATGTATTGATTTCTGTGCTGGCTTTTCCCTCTCTCATAGATCTGAGGAGCGCCGGAAGAAAGAAGATTACATTGAATGATAAAGACTTACTACTAATTCATTTTAAAGAGAAAGTATACGCTATTCAAGAGAAATGTCCTCACTATGGTAAGTGAAGGGATGAAAATTAGTAAAGGCCAAAAAGTTCTTTGTCCCATTCATGTTTACTTTCTCTCCTGACTTGTGTGTTATAAATATATTGCTGCCTGTAGTTGTAGCAGTGACTAACTAGCTAATGTTAAGTTGGTGGCTAGGTGAGTAAGAAATTTATGCTTTCTTTCCATTCACCTTATTCATGCTTTGTATGCATGCTTATAGTTAGTTAGTAGTTAGATTTATTATTGATTTCATATTCCGCTCGTTTTCCCCTTTTTACAATCCTTGTACCAATAAAGAGTTATGATAAGAATTGATTTTTACTCATCGCACAAAAAAGCTTTGCTATGCGATTTTCTTTTGTTGGTGGAAATTTTTTTCTTACCTATATTTCTATTGTGCTCCCGTTCATAGCATTTTGTACCTTTCACAAGTACAGGTGCATATAAGGCTAAAGTTAGACATTGTAGTGTAGGATTACAAGCTTTTCCTTTTCCTTAGATTGAATATTTCATTCATAATCTTATGTATTATTGAGCTTCTCTGCTTTTAACTCTGCTAATTTTTTTACTCGATCTATTGATTCAATGACGGGATGCAGCCCATAGTTTATAAAATATTCAAGATTTATACACCAGGGAGTTTCTTTTGGGACTTGAAAATATTGTGAAGCAGTGAAGAGGGTTGCACATAAACATAATTACTCTGATGAATCATTGGGCTAAAATGTCTTATCATAGCAAGATCGTATAAAACTAATTACCGCATTTGCCTGCTTAGTTCTTAATTTTAGTTAGTTTATGCCTACGGGATAATTCTCTGCTTTATGCACCGTGTGTTTACTGTTTCTCCTATCAGGGCTACAAATAATATTTTAGACTCACTGGAAATATAATTAAACAGAATAAATAGGAAAAAGTGAAAAGTTTAGTAACAAGTACATTAATTATTCAATATATTATCAATAATGGGGCCAAGAGGAACTTTTAAATGAAATAGTTGAGCATGGTAAATAGTTTTGTAAGGAGTTTATAACCCGAAAAATATTTGGGCTAACATGTAAGAAAGTTATGAATTTTTATTGAGTTGCCGAGAACATTTTATATCTAATATGGAAATGGGGAAACTTTTTCAAATGCACTATACATCCTAATCTCCATAATATATCATTTTATTTCGTATTTTAATATTAAATCCGTAGCTATAAAAACGCTTAACTTCTAGAATTCACTATATGCTCTATTACATATGCATTTTAACAAATGGTTTAAATACCACAGGAACATTTGGTTTCCGTCTCTAGCATGCATGAATGTGAAAATGTGTAGTTCCCTGTCCCATGACTGACTACACAATTGTACAGATATATTACAATGGAAAAGCTGGGTATTCATTCCATCGGTGTATATGATTTATATATTTTGAATTTCCGCTATATCATTCAGGGGGACCATTATTTGAAGGAGACATAGAAGATCTAGACAAGGCCGAAGGATATTGTACGATTCGATGTCCCTGGCACTACTGGAGATTCAATCTAACGAGCGGAGAATGCATTGCTCCCAAGATTGGCAAAAAGAAGCACATGAACGTGTATCCGGTGCGAATGGAGGAAACGAGTGGCACAATCAGTATTGGTTTCAAATCAGAGAAGAAGGATGAGGGAAATAAGACTAAAGTAGACGATAATGAGCCTCCAGAACAGGAAAAAGTTTAACCTATAAAAAGTTATAGCTTTAGTACATGCACACAGCACAAATAAAATATCCGTCACATATAATTCCATGAGAGACCAAAAAATTGTACACAAAAAAAAACAGTCGCAAATTAAGGACTAAGCACGTAAGTTAAGCACACGAATAAACTTTTACCTATGTGGAGATAAATAAAACTGACAAAACTATTCATCAATGTGATCATTCATTCAATAAGTAAACATGCAAGCACATATCAAAAGTTTCCTGCAACATTATGTACATAGAGAATATGAAGCAACATCAATAATTCATATAAAATATGGGTAAAAGGGAAAAGCAGGGTTACTCTAATGCTGCATTCAGACATTCATAGTATAGTCCTTGTTCTCTGCTCGTTAAGTTGATTAATTTAACGAACCACTACGTAAAGTTGAAAAATAGCTGACTGAGCTTTGCATGATTTAGCTGTCTAGTTATGGTTTTTAAGTTTCTATAAGCTGCATAGATTGAACATTCAGGATTTCGCAATGCTATGGTCAAAATGCTACAGAAGCTAAAAAATGTGAAAAGTGTACTATACTGGTATTTTATACGCGATTTTCTTGATCAAACAAAATATGCCGATATAAAGTACCACATGTGATGAAACATCTGCTGGAACAAGCAGGCTATACGATCGAGTTTTGGTAGAAATGCTCCACAGTTCCCGAATTTGATCCGCAGGTCTTTTTTCAAGGGAATTCAAAGAGAACGAATTTCAGATTACAAACAAATGCATGCAGTTTTTTAAAATGAATAGACTTATCAATTTCTAAAAAGAAACACACTTTCTACTCATTTCTACAACATTTTTGGACTTTGGATTTTTGGATTTTCAAGTTGGCATCGCGGTATGCCCCAATCAGTAATATAAAATCTAAACAATTGAACAACCTTTCAGAAAAAGTCCTTGGAGCATTAGGGTGTTGAATTTTTGTCTGCATTGATTGACTTTAGATATACAGTTTGATCTTCCTGAAGCAAATTATTTTTTAATTAGAGATTTCATTTTCGTAGCATTATCATGCCCGTCACAAAAATTTGGCTGCTATATTAGATAAATGATATTATAAATCCGGTATTATACTAACACAATTACACATGTGAAACGGTAAAAACAAACTGGATTGCACAATAAATACTGATTATTGTCGGAGAGGGCAGCATAGTTAAGCACTTTGTTATGGGTTACTATTGCGTTCTCCGCAATATCTATTCTGAAAACTGATTTTTGCTACGGAACATAATATAATAACATTTATTCTTCCTCTGCATTAGTTGAAAGTTCAACTAACATTATTTTGAATTTTTTTCGGCTTGGATCGATGTACACACTTCAACTATAAACTTTATTACGGTTTTAGATTTTACTTGCAGCAATTCATCTTCAAAAACTAACTAAAATTCCTTTTTCCCATTTAAATTTCCAGGAGGAAGTACGTCTTTTTTTTCTACAGTCCGGAATTTAATTGTTTTTATAATTTAAAAAGAATCTAAATAACTCCTCCACTGCACCTTATCAGTTCAAAAGAGGACTTCTTTAACCCTTTTTAGGTATAATGAAACTCTTCTACTTCATTAATTCTACCAAGAATGTTACATAAGATATTCGGCAATCACACTGTAAAATCGGTCTATTCGTCTTCTTATTAATTCGTGTGTGTGTGTGCACTAATCTATTTGAAGGGGTTAACGAACCATAACATGAATTCCAGAATATTGGTTGCACGGCGTCCAAAGGGAGCAACATCAATTTTTCTCCACTTGTCTATACTCACTCACTGCACAGGAAAAGTAGTTTGGTACACGCATCTGGCGTTTTAGCTACATGCTGTGGCAAATTAAAATACAAACCCTTGTTGTAAGAAAAATTGTTAAAAAAATTTTGATTATAAATTATCCACTCATTAAAGTAAACGATCCGTCTTTTAAACATGTTGTTCCCGTAAAAAGTCTTTGGGAAATATTCATATAGCTTAAAAATATCCTCCATTTTTAACAATATTTTCACCAAACAGCAAAAGAATCTGAACCTGGTTGGAAATGATGCATGCATTGTACTTATGAGGATCAATTAATGACCCTTTCTCGCTGTAAAACCCTGAGTGGATTGCATTTTACATCTCTGCCGTCTGCCAATGTTAAATTTCTATTTATTGTGAATGTGAACACAAATAAAAGTGAATACACGGAAGCCGGGAATGGATTAACAGACATGCCACGCGAAAAACGTATAGTGACAGTTGGAAACGACAAAATTCATAAATGTCACTTTGGATGGAAAGGCTGGATAAATAAATTGAATTGAAGCCATACCAATTGGTTAATACCTATTGCATGTTTGTAGCTAACTAACTAAACTGACGCCAATAAAAACTGTAAGCTTAACTATAACTAACTATACAAATCATATATACAAAAATAAATCATGAAATATCTACTGAACCCTTACGAGGCAAAGCAATAAATCTTATGCCTAACATAATGTAGAATTATTGTCGTTTATCCATGACGGTTATACTCGTGCTAACCCTACCCTAATGATCGAATGCCAAGTTTTTCCATTACAGTCATTTTGTTGTGAGCAGTACCTGATGTAATATAAGAAGTTGGAGTATCTTAGTTCACTCAAGTAAAACACTTAAAACAAAACTACAGTGCGTCTGGTGAATTTGACAATACCAGAGGTTTGACAGAATTCGACAATAACATTTAGTTGTTGAGTAAGCCCAGTGATGTAAGTTAAGTTTAGGCTCCGCTCCGCTCCAGGCCACTTGAAAATCTTGGAACTCCGCTCCGTGTTGAACAAGCCATAAATCCCAAGAACACATGCAATCCCGGCTAGGAGAAGGCAGGAACCCGAAAAGAAAGATGGTTGAAATGCATGCTTTTCTTTGGTAAGGGAAAAAGAAAGGGAGTTTGAAGCCTGGGAAAGTTTACGTAAACACAAGCTAAGTAATATCATAAATGTGTATCTATAGTTCTATTTTCTATATTATTTGTAAATGTCATGTCTTTGTTAGTTTCTCCAAGTTGATTTAGTTTGTCTAGGAGAGGGACGTTTTTGTTATTCTAAGAGGCAGACTGTCACCACTTTGTTTTCTATAGAATTTTACTGGGAGACAGTCATTTTTCTCGCGAAAATGTGAGAAATGCATAGGTTTGTCAGATCATTCTATTCTCTGCAGCCAAATGATCGATATTTGCAGGGATGTTACTTGCTTTTAGTTGGTTTGCATTGCTACAGCACAGTTGGTGAAGAATGAAAATTTGAATAACTGAATAAATTCACTTTGTATTCCTGGTAAGTAAGTGCTAGTGCACCGAGAAAGGTTTTTAAGTTCAAAATAAACACTTTTCATGGAATTCAAAGAATTGTTGGCGTTTCTTGCAAAAAGTAGAGGTAAATGAATGGAGACTCTGTGAGAGAACTTTAAACTTAAGATACTTTCCTATAGTCTAGTGTATTGAAGACAAAGGTGTACAATAGAAAGTTTTGTTGTATATACTATATACTATCGTTTTACTTCTTTTAGCAGCGTGTTACGTAATCTGCATAAATGGTACGCAGCCGAGCCTATTATTAGCACACAGCGATATTAGTTAGTAGGCTGGGCACTAGGCCATTCCAGGTTTTAAAATCAAACATGTCGTCGGTGTGGTTGGATTACTATTCTTTTATCAAAACTTTGCCACACAATATGCTTTACATGGTGGTGATGGTGATCTATACTTACTTGTGTTTTACTGAACTTCATACTTTTTACTGAACACATAACACATATTCTTAATTTCAAACTGAAGCTATAGCTAATGTACTTTTAAGAATTAAAAAAGTTACAGTATGCTGTAGAGCCATGCAGGTTTATTTTTTTTAGCAACGAAAATTTAAAATAATGCCAAGCAAAAACTAACTCTATATGTTTTATTTTGAAATATGGGCTATAAAAATTCCTGGATACGTGGAATTCAGCTCAAAATAAAAATGATAAGGTATAGTATAGTTTGAAGTTGAATAACGTAATATCACCCATCGGATTTTCTGTTTGCTACAATATTTTTGGAGCATGATTAAGGATCAGATTTTAATTCATATATAAAACTTAAATATAAAACATTGTGTATTTATCAAAAACATGAATGTCGAAGACAACAAATACCCTTAATACAAAAGAAGTAGAATAAAACCGAACAAATATACAATTTTATAACAGTTAATTTACAGATAAAATATTTTTATGCGTTACAGGAGTTACCTTACTCATTGATTTGATATTTGCATAAGATAATTTTCACTATGGGTACAAAAAACGGGAGAATTTGCTATTGTGTTACTTTAACTGAACGAAGTTTTAATAGCGTATGGATTGAGACAATGTGTGACAATAGGTTCAGGACTTTCTTTTTGACAGATTCCTGTTTGAGTTCTCGCCTAAAAAAGGAAAAATGTTGATTTAATGACTTTTAAAATCAAAGAAAGATCCTGCAAAGTAAATTGGTGACTAAAGATGACAAGATACTAATTTTGTATTTATGACTCACCTTTGTATCCTTTTAATAGAAGTCTCAGCCTCAATAATGAAGTCGAGTAACAAATTAAAGAACTCTACAGGAGACTCCATTAGCTTTTTCATGTTCTCCTCATCAAAAACAAAATTAGGAGTGTCTTCCTTGGTTCCTTGGGGTAGAAACTTGCTTGTCAGCAAACATTCAAAATCGACCAACTCCGATAAAATATTGTCCATGTCGATGCTGACATCCGAAACATATAGTTTATCATAAACCCCCTTTAAAATCTTATCAAGTTTTCCTATCACATCGAATACTGCCACAGGCAATTCACTAGGAACGATATTATCAAGCTGAGGTAATAGTGTCATGCAATGATCCAGTAAATCTGAATTTTCTAGTTCATTCTCACTTTGCAAAATGTCTTGCAAATGACTGTTCGCTAAAACTTCAGTCGTTTCTGCAGCATGTACCTAGAATTAAAATATACAAATACAATATATTTCAGTTGAGTACAAATTTTAATAATTAATGACTACAACTTTTTTTAAATAGACACCAAATTGTTGAAAACTTAAATAATACCTCGGATTGAAGATCCATCGATTGATCCATGATAGTTGCTAAACAAAAAGACTGCAGATAAAGATTGTACGCTAGCTCCAATTCTTCATCCTCTTCTAGAACGGCTCTGACAACTTTAACTGGTTGTGACGGGTCTGAAGAATCCGCATCGCTCTCTGGAACTGTGTACAAATTATGACAAATCAAATTAGTAATCAAAATTCAAAATATCGAAATGGCAGTAAATCCTCGTGCAGCACTAAATATTTTACCACTAAAATGTACGCAACATACTTGCTTCATTAAGTATATCTTCTTCAGCATGAACAGGAACAGGGTTAACGTTATGATTCATGTTAAAGTTTAATTTGTGATGTGCTTTGTTCGTAGTACGAATTTTCAGGGGGGCTGACATTTTTGTGACGGCGTACTTTGATGGTATTATTGTAGCCTTCTGATTCAATCCCTCCCCTTCCATTTTGAGGGATCGTTTGGAAATTTTGTTCGCCTCAATAGCCAATAGCTGACAAATTATAACTTCCTTGAGATAAATAAGTGTTAAGTGGACTTGGATTTGTTAACTCAACAATAAGGAAACAATCTAGTCTGGAATGTCCGGATTAAGAAAATCAGTGAATTTTTCCTTCCTTCCTTTTAGCGCGCTACAATCTATGGGAAAGAGTTTCCTAAAAGGTCTAGACAATAGACATTGTCATTGGCCTCTTCAATGATTTTACAAAATGTTAATAATACCTATTTAATCCATTGTCGTTTAACGCTCCATCATTTACAAAATTAAGTAATATTACTGATTGACACATATTGTGATTAGTCAGTTCAGATTCAGTCAGTCAGTGCGAAAATCGTGGCGTATCTTATGCATTCATATCATGTATAACAGTATAACTTTGGCTGTTAGTAATTGATTAGTTATATCTTGCGTTGAAAAGTTGGATTTTGGATAATTATTTCAAGCGTTAATTGAAATGACGCCTCAAAAAGACAGTAATGTCTAATATAAGCATGCCATGAAATCCACAACTAAAACAATGGGCAATAAGGATAAGTGGGGCAACTTTATGTCAATAAAACTATTAAATTCTCACTAAGAGTTACATTGCATACATAATAACGGTTTGTTACTAGCTATAACTTCCACACTGCATTTCTTTAGATAACGATTCATAATCATATCATTAATCATTAGTACATGATTAAAATTCCAGAGCTCGCTCACTCCATCATTACTCACATATTTGTAATGCAACCTTTGTTGTGCATCCGATAGTCCGAAAATTAATTATTGCCTTATGACTAGTTGAAAATATTTTATAGTTGCCACTGACTCTAACCCATATAGCTGATATGATTCAAATGGAAATCTATAAATTGAACAAGAAAAACGTTTTCTTATCTCAACTAACTAACAAAAGAATGCAGCCCAAGGCGCAAGCGTACCTTAACTCCTAATTTATACCTTCAACGATTTAACACACTCATCCATTTATGCCTCACTTGTTCTCACTGTGTTTTTCATTTTGTCAATATATATTTGTCCTATTATCTTGGCAATTTTAACATACCTTTTTTGCTATTATAATTTATTAATATGAAAGTTAGATGATTCAGTTACGAACCACAAAACCGTATTTATTTATATGCCTGCGCCTTGCTATGCGTACTAACTATAGACTAGTCTGGTACCTACACAAAGAACTCACACACACAGTCTTTTGTCCCATTTGATAAAGCTACTACTACTTCATTTCTTTCACACAGGCGCAGCAATATCTCTGTTTCGTATGTTCAATTCACAACATTTAAACGTTCACAACATTGATTTAATAGTTTGAATTAAAAAGTGTTCTTTCATTTAGTGCAGCTTTTAAACGACTTCTTCAATTGAAAGCATACCAGAAATTATTGAGAGCAGACATTAATATATCTCAGTAAAGTACAAAGCAATCAAGTTTGAGTTAACAAATATCGTAAATCCTTGATACAATCCTTGCGTATTATTGCTTGACGGTTGACTTAATTGAAAACATACAACAACGTTTAGTTACCAACCAACGCATGGAGAAATGCGTTCATAAAAGTTATTGTGTTTAGTGTTTGTAATCGTTTTAATGGGGACGAAAGAGTTTCTACAAGGCTTCATAGTTTGGTTAACTAAGATATTTTAAAATTCAGTGATATTTAGTGATTGAAAAAATTAACAGCATTGTTAGCATATCGGCTGGTTATCTAGTAAGTTAGTGATGGTTTCTATTCATCCCGTCGGGCGGATCAAGTAAGTACTTTATAGTAGATTTCCCTAATTAAAATCAGTGTTTTGTTTTAGTTTCAGAGCACAGAAATGTTAATATGTTTTAAATTTGTATTGCAGTCCGTCATGCAGGATGTTGGAAGATATGCTGGACAAACCAGTAGTGGATAAAAAACCCTTCATTTCCTCAGATTCCCTGACAAATTTAGTTAAAGTGAAAACGGAAGGAGGTGAACAATTTATAAGTCAAAGCGTTGATCCTAAGACGGGAAGGATAGAGCAGTTGACAATTACCCCCGTCTGTACGACCACTAGCCTAGCCAGTTCCACTAACCAGCTCGTATTCATGCAAGGAGATAAAATAGTCCAGTCCAAAATTCCAATCACGTCTCTTACAGCTTTACAGCCTAAAACGTCCATTGACATGACGAGTAAAAGAAAGCAACAATTAATTAGGAAGCCTTCGTTTTCAACTCCCAGACTCAGCCCGCGGTTACCTAGGTTGCTACCAAAAATAAAGGAGACACCTGCAGAATCTACATCACAGCCTTCCACTAGTACCATCACTGTAATGACTACAGACCCGATGTTTCGAACGGGTCGGCCCAGAGAAAATGGGAAATTGAAGACGGGCAAGGAGGAGGCCAACGCAGATGAGTCCCCAAGAATAGTTGATCTTGCATCAATCCAGGAGTCTGACGAAGAGTCTGATTGCAGCAGTAGTAGTGGAAGTCTCAAAATTGACGAGGGTGACGGAGAAACGTCATCTCCACTTGATCCTGATCTTCCGCTCCTAGAGGCACTTAAAGCTAATGTTTGTAAATCTACAGACGAAGTGTATAAAGCTCTACAGAAAGCTCTTCTTCATTCTGGTAGAGCTGGTAAAAATTGTGAGAGGATAAAACGGCCTTTAAATGCATTCATGGTGTGGTCCAAGATTCAAAGAAATCATATCATGTCATTGTGTCCCAAGCAACGACATCATAGTGAAATCAGCCGGGCGCTTGGAAATGGGTGGAAATCTTTGTCAGATAAACAAAAATTCGCTTACTATGACATAGCAAAACGGCTAAGGTTAGTAAACTTTTCACTTATTAAACTGCGTTGTATTTATAAACATAATCATCATAATGAGCTAAAAAACTGAATTCACATTCACACCATACCATATACTGTAGCCAACCATTATTGCTCCACACTTGCACACGTACCAGTAAACTCATTAAAACATCAGTCAATTTTTAGAATTCACCTTAAATTCCTCATTCTTGTATGCATTTAACATTTTTCGCTTGTGTCATTACACTTTTACTTACATTTTAGGTGGTTCATAATTTATATTTTCATTCAAGACAACGAAAAACGGCTTAAAAACTTGACCAAAGCCTGACTTGACTTATTAGTATTAGACACATTTTGGTGATCAGATGATGGACGGATCATCATTAGTGATTTGTGAAGCACATAGTTAGAGTTAAACTTAAACAAAACACTGTGCCCTATCAATTCATAGGCACGAGTTGAATTTATATTTTTCCTGCAATGCAATTCATACTTTGCGCGTTATGAAATTCCCGCAATTGCGGCTGCCCTTATTCAACCTCCATGTTAACGGCCTTTTCCCTTTGTTATTGTTTATATTTTTTACAATGTCACTGACACTATTTCAGGGAAGCATTATGCAGGGGGAAATGAACTCTTTCATTTTTAGGTTTTGTAGACGTTGGACATTTTTCACTGCATCTACGGGAAAACAATCGTCCTTCCTTTGCGTTTGCCTTGTCCTCATTTTGATATATTTTTCATATTTAATCTTAAAATATTTTCGAAATGCCATTTATTCCCAATATTTTACGGAAATCCCGGCTGGTGAAGAAGAAGCCTGTAGAAATCCTCTCTCCATCCTCTCTAACTGTAAACACCACTAAGAATAGTCCAACTAGAATCCGTGTTAATGGAAAAGTAGTTTATATAAAGTGTAGGGATAAAGTCGTTATGGTTGATATGGTAAAAAAGAAGGTTCAGAACGTGACACTTATAAAGTGCAAGAAGATTATCGGAAAGAATCTTCCCAAACCTTTGGTGGTTAAAACCATTGTTGCCAATAATGGTTATTTTAAATCGTAAGTAGATCGGCTCAAACTGTGAAAAAAGATTAATTTATAATTACTCTCCCTCCTTTCTGTATTTCATAAAACTTCTTTCTTGTTTGCTTCACTAAATCTTTAAGTTACATGATCATGGTCTATTAGATCGATATGAGGCTACGAGGATATTCATAATAATCAATAATGGCAGCAAATCTTTAGCCAATGATTTTGTTCTTTTTCATGAATTCTGAATGATAAATACTGACTGAATATTTAAAATTTTATGATTTCCAGTGAGGAGCACCAAGCGCAATATCCCGGGTATAAATATCAGCCCAAAAGGAAATCCAAAAATGGCATACTCAACCATTCTCATTCTCCGGTGAGAAAAGAGCCAGAAACTCTAACTAAGGTTCATCAATGGAGAATGGCTGCTGGACTAACTGTGCCGAATCCTCCGGTTGGAGCTTATCTGAACCAACAGCAGATAACCCGTGTGAGAGTGGTGCCTAACAAAGTAGGACAGGCCGACCCTTACGATTATTTCGACAAGACTATTAATCCAATTTCTAGTAAGTGATGCACTGATTTTTTTATTTATATTAGCACACTGATTTGCTAAAAATGATTTAATCACACATTTGTGCTGTTTTACAGAAAAACGAGTAAAGATGTGGTCTGAAGTTTATAAAGAACCCACTGGCGGTAATATATGACAAAAAGTTGTTTCAAAATTGATTTTTCAACAAGTTGCATTACAATATAGGCATATCTTTTGTTTTGCAGCGGATTTAGCCCGATATAAAGCGTTATGTAAAGCAGAGCATGGATACCGAGCACGGCTTTATTCTAGCCGATTCAGTATGTAATGCTTTACACTGGAGAAGAAACTATCAGTCATTTTTATAACTAGCATAGTTGTTATTTACGTAAAGAGTTTCACTCCTCTCTGTAAGGATGTGCTGGATACTGCTAAATTTTATTCTCTTTAATCTCTTTGAACCTGTGTTATTCAGTGTTTGCGCTGACAAAAAGCTCACTATTTTCTGATATGAAATTCCTATGATTTGTAATGATAGAGATTTAGAATATGCATTTGATTTTGTTCGTTCAAGCTTCTAGTTACTTATTCATTTTTAACAAAATATACCATACCATTTAAATTATCTTTAAGTCTCCATATTCGAATTAACTAAACTTTTTCAAACATGTGTTATAATTTTGATACATTTTACCTTTGTTTTACTATGCAATCCATATATTAGCCGGAAAAATTTTACATTTACAATGTAGATAAATTGCCCGTATATTTTCTTCCGAAAAGTGTATTTTTTCTATTAATGAACTGGTCGCAAGCTGAACTTACGTTGTATAGAAGAATAAAGTTCAAGTTTTGTATCACAATTCAAGTTCTATGTGTATTTTTTTCATGCACTCAAACGGAAACATGTTATTATCCAATTAATCCTATTATTCGGCGGAATTACTGACAAAAGCTGACATTTTGCATACTTGACGACTTGATTGGGGTAATAATTTCTTTTGAATCAAAATGCGGACTAGCTCAATAATATTTTGTGCACTAAATATCTTATGAATTCATTTTCTTTGCTGTCATATTCATTTTACGACACATAAATGCTTACTATACAGCTGATTGACTTCCCGTTTTCCATCCCGCCTTTTCATACAGACTTCATGCATACATTTTGCATGCATGTTATATTATTATAGTATTCCGACGGAAGCAACTAGTTTTTTTTCATGAAAACACCTATATGGTAATTCACTGACAATTAAAACCGGCTTGTAACATAAGAAACTCTTAACCTCTCTGATAATGACAGTGCATATGGTCATGCAACCAGCGAATATTTTCCTCACAGATAATAAAAGCAATCCATTGTGCCCTACAACATTCATACTTGACACTAACCAACTAAACTAGCTACCAAATAATTCAGCGCTTCACTGCAACATACCAGGCTTGCGTGCATGAATAATGAATACAACAATACAGGACTATATTTTGCGAAATTAAACGAGTTTGAAGAATTTTCTTACTCTCGCGGCTTAAGACTGTTGTTCAAAAAATGCAATAAACAGTCAATAGTCGGAGGAAACAGAGAACGGACATTGCATTCTGTATTTCAGTTCATCCATTCAATTGGATATTGATCCATGATCCACTGCGACATTGCTTTTTTGCCCAGAAAAACTAACTAACTGAAAGTGACTGAAGGATCACTTGCATGACATATTACATAATTTGGATAACATTGTGCACAGAAAAGTAGTTGGTGTGGAATCTAATTCACGTGGGATGGACAAGTAAATCTAGTTTTTACGTTAGCTACGTCACATAAGTTAACGAACTATATTACCCTAACAAACTATTAAGGATAACTAGCTATACACAACTACTGGGCTCCACTTGAACCATACGGAAGATCAATTAAATTTCAAATGTAGAGAGCATGCAATAGGAAATGCAGGACTAGGATGGAAAAAGGGACGAGCTATAGTCTGGCTGACTGACAGACTGACTGAGAGCTATCCAAATCGGACTTACAACGTGTGCAAAATTCCAAACTTTATAACAAATACAGTTTTTAGGTTTAGATGTTGTTTTTAGCTAACTAAAAGTGAATTCAGTGAGTGAGTATTAGGTATGGATTTCCCCTCCACATTGTTTTATTCCAACTAGTGCGTTAAAAGAGTGTCATTTACTTCTATACCTCGACTTCAGTGTTTGTTTAGACATTAGGAAAACTATGATTCATAATAATCTACTATACGTGCAGCAAAGTTAATAAATGGGTGCATTGTTATTATTATCGTTATTATCGAACTGGCGAGTCAGCAAAGAAATTAACTACGCCCTCAGTTATTTACAAAGTTGCTAGAATGCGTAAGTAACGTAAGAATTATAAGGTTAAAAAATGTCATCAACTTGTGGTTTGTGCTACTGACAATGTTTTATTGCAAGAGTTCCATATGCAATGTAGAAATTATTTGACAAAAGTTTATTCTGTATCGACAGGGAGGCTTAGTTTTAAAGTAGCTGTGGCTCTTAATTTGGCAAATATGGATCGTTGGGGCAATGTGATGCCAAAAATTGCTAATAACCATACTGTCAAATCGTTGGACCATTCGAAAAAAATACACACGTCATATATTATTTAAGAAAATTTGTTTCGTTTCGTTGATTAAATTACTCATGGATAAAATGTGACAAAGTTATCTCTTCATCGATCTTTCAAGGGTACGCTCCAACTCTGAAAAACACTGTTTACGAAGTCAGCGAAATGAATGTACATTTTGTGCAATATCAAGTAATATACTACAGACATTTAAACGAGTAGTGTAAAATGTTGAGTTCAAGTGTAAGTAGAGTTGAGGAAATAAACAACTTTTGATTTTATCAACCATATTACATTTCAATACCAAAGATAAATGAGATCCAATGTTAAATGTTTCTCTGCTACAATACTATTTATCACTCAGCTGGTGTAAAGTGTGAACGTTTGGATCAACAAACTTATTATTGGAATTCAAGCCAGTAGCTTGTTAGTTAGCAGTAAAAATGTAATTCTTCTGCAAATGTTCGGAGAAGTTCTCAGTAACAGTAGTTGCAATATTTGCTTCAATCATCAGTATTAAAAAAAAGTCATCATCATGTCGTGTACTTCGTGTTGCGCAAAAATGATACCTTTTGGTTTAACATTCATCTTATACTTCATATACTTGGATCAAAGTCTTGAAGAAAATGAGCTAGGATTTTTACATGTAGCAATGAAATGTGCACCAATCTTTTCCCTCATGTTTTTCTTACATGCTGTGGAAAGCTCGAGCGGGTAACAAAAGACTTTTTTTCTACAATTCTCCATTGTGTACACATTTACATTTCAAAGCCTAATTTTCAATTTACAGTTCAATGAGCACTGCTTCTCTGAAAATTCTAGTCGGGTTGTTCTTCTCCGCTATTGGAGACATGTATTTGGTGTGGCACAAGAGCTATTTCTTGTATGGGACAGGAGCATTTGCATGTGCCCAGGTAATACATTTCCTATTCTTTTTATACATTGAATAGCATGTAAATTATGCAAGCATGTAAAAAACTAGAATGGTAATTTTCTTCTGTAGATTATGTACATATCAAAATTTGGTTTCACTCATGTGAAATGGAAAACTGGAGCTCCCTTATTTCTAATCACGTTTGGAGGTAACTATAAGTAACTGTATGCAATCCATTCTAAATTGTTGGGCAAGCATTTATGAGCTCATAATACAATCAACTAATGCGTAGTTTTGTTTCTTTCGTTTGAATATTCATAGCTTTAGCAATGCTTGTACCTGGTTTGAAAGAAGTCGGAGGTCCAGTTTTGTCCACAGTTGTGCCAGTCTATTGTTTCCTATTGACAACAACAATGATAACTGCAATATTCACTGCCAAAGCCAAGTCTCAGGTTTGGTGACTGCATTTTTACCGTCATCTATAATGAGTAGAATGCAAATTTGATTCAGCTATGAAAATACGTAGGAATGGATCCATGTAGCTGGAGCTGCAGGGACCATTAGTTTCGTTGTCTCTGATGCAGTTTTAGCATTCAATGAATTTTTCATGCCTATTCCCAATGCTCCGGTGAGTAAATTACATTAGAATTACAGGAAGTGCTATTTTGTGAGGTGACGCACTGCTTTTTTATTGCAGTTCATCATAATGGTCACATACTATTTGGCCCAACTGGGTATCACTTTAAGCGCCCTTTCAGGGCCTGCAAGTCCTACAAAGAAGAATAAGAAGTCCAATGCTTCTCCAAAGAAAAAAGTCAAATAAGCGCTGTGAAGAATATAAATACTATCGTAACTAAATTTGTTATCGAAAGTTAGCCAGTCAGTAGTAATTTATTAAGATGAATAAGTTCATGCAAAAGTCACTGTAGTAAACATGCATGACATTTTATGAATTCACAGTTTCAAGCAAACTGAACACGCACCAAGTTAAATGCTATATGAAAAAAAAAATTAAAACCAAGCTAAAAATGAATACCCGTGTAAAACGCAACAGTTTTTAGTCATAGTCAGCGTTAATTCAGTCGCTATTCCGTTTATTTCAAATCTCTCAAGGTTAGGTTAACATTCACTTGTAAAATCGCACACACACAATTTAGCTCCTACACATTTCCCAAACGCACATTCACTCAGATCAGGTTAACTTTTAAAATTTAGGAACAAAAATACTCATAACAGAAAGTTTTTAATCCATCAAGTCTCGAAACAATTTAAAAACATTTTGATTGCATAACTATAGGGGAAAATCAGCTTTGCATAAACCCTATTCAGAAATAACACAAACAGAGATACACCCAATCAAATCAAGCAGAATACAAAGGTGAGTATGTCAGAATTGGAGCGGAAATTAAAATAAATACGGTTTTAGAGGAAATGGCGTTAAAATTAAACAATAACACTTGTTAAGAGAGCAGAAACTGGTAAAATAGAGATACATGATTGTGGGAACAGTCAGTTCTCATGTCGAATAAAAAACAAGTTATAACCCAAAACTATCCATCGATAGTAGGATTGCAGTCAGTTGTCTTCGTCCCCTTCATAGTTTACTCTGCAGCCCAGAACCGGTACACGCTGAAAACAAAGAGAGAAAAATGAAACAAAATTTCAAAATTGCGTGACTGAGCGAGGTTTTTTACAATAAACTAATTAAGCGACTAACTTAACACAAAGCGATAGTGATTAATTTCTTCTGCGTAAATATTGAATGTCGTTGAAGCCTTAGTTAGGCTCTAATGACATAGGTAGAGTTATAAGGTAGAGCGACTTACTTTTTTAAGCTGCAGGAGTTAACGGCTCTGCTTAGCGTCCAAAAGGGTATCCACCACCTCCTTGGGCAACAGCATTGGCATTGGCAATGGCAGTGGACCCGCTACCTCCATATGGGGAATATCCTCCGTATGGATAGCCACCGCCGCCGCCGTTAAATGAATTTGCATTAGCAATGGCAGTCGCACTAGATTGTGCGGGTCCCCCGAATCCGAATTGTCTTTTGTGTCTTAAATTGAATTTCTTAGGTTTCGGCAGATGTTTTGATTCTGTGAGAGAGAAAAAAGTTAGCCAAGTCATTTATATTTAAACAGAATGGAAATAAGGTGTGATTGTGAGTTGTACCAACCTGAAAATTGGAGAAACAGGCAGATAGTAATAACAAAGATCAAGAACAGTTTCCTGGCGTCCATCTTAAAGTTAGAGATCTATGAGATCCGGGATGAAATTTAAGCTTGATTTGCTCAAGACTGGAACCGGGCAAGTTTCTTTGGATTATAAAAAAATTGGAACTGCAGGTAAGTTAAGACTTAAACAAACTGACACGAGTTTGCCGTTTGTTGCTTTCCTTTATATAGACACGCTGTGAATTGAAGAGGCCACGAAAATAAGCAACAATGACTTTGAAATTTAAAGAATTTTTTCGTCCGTTGTTCGCTTTACTATACAAGAGTAGTAGACCACAACATGTTATTGTTTTGCATGCACATTGTATACATCAGAATATTTTTTACATGATGGAAAAGTTAACTTATACATATATGCTGATCACATATTGGTTAAAAATTGGATTTATTGTTTTTGGCTGGAGCTCTCTAGACTTGCGGCTAAGAAAGAATTTGTAGTGCATATTGTTTGAATTTTACATTTGAATGATAAATTAAATTTCCATTATGGATTGATTATCCGGTCCAACGAGCCTTTAGGGTACATAGTTTTTGTAATGCTTGTCTGAATGTACAAAATATCACGCCAATCAGGCAAACAAATAGACAGTAGATAGAGACAGATTTACATGAACAACAACTAACTTATGAAGAGCCAGACTGGAGAACGTTAAATGCATTTCACTATGCCACAGGAATAAAAGCTCAAGTTTTGAAAATACAATTTAAAAATAAAGCTCCTAATTTGATAATCTACTTTTTAGAAGCCATTGAATCAATTGTCCATAATCAGAAACAGAAAGGACCTAACACCTTAGCTATTTTTCAATTTACAATCTGAACAACTATTAAATTTCTCAATACTTTAAAAACTAAATTACTATGAAATTTTTTTACTACTTTAGAATCTTAAATATGGTAATACTAATACTAATTAATGGTGATAAAATTAGGATTCCTTGACCTTTCGTTTATAAAGTTATGGGGATTTTTATAGTTTTGACTTTTGGTTAATTTTTTTGGGGGGTAAGGAATGAATCCGATTTTATATTTCCACTCTGTTAGTGCGACGAAATACATTTTTATTTTTTTGCGATACAGGAGAAAAACATTTTTCTAACGATTTGGGATATATGATTCAGTAGATGAGGTTATGAAAATCGAATTCGGACTTATGTGTCCTCAGTGTTGCATTCGCATTTATTTTAAACACGCATTATCGGATTTAATCTAACAAAATTCAATCAAATCCCAATTCTAGAATATATTGACATTTGGCGACCTTTTTTGGAGTCTAAAAACAAAAAATCCGATTTTCCGATTCCACCATCGTGTTTAATGGGTTGAAAAGTGTACATGCAGAGATTTTGAGGGATGTTGAAAAATATTTACTTTGAGTAAAATATTGCGTTTTGGATAGTTGGACGCCGCGTGACGGTTTTTTTGCACGCTCCGATTACTTATCCATAGTCAGTAGGTTATTAAAGCGACATGGGGCCATAGTATAAGAACGATGGGTGAAACAAAGGAAGCTTATTTCAGCCATTACATCAAGGTGTAAGAATAGGTTCTTACCACCCGGGGCATATAAAATTATATAATGTGTAAACAAAATTTACCGTAGGTATTTATGTATACGAGAGAAGAAAATAACTTTCTCACAAATACAGAAAAAGTTTGTCTTCTTTAAACACCTGAAATACGAATTGAAATTATATTCCCTATGAGCTAATGAGAAATGTCCCACCAACACATCCCAAGTCACGGCTTAGATTATAAATCTTTTAGTTGCTTTAGATTTTAATAATGAGATACGAATCCGATTCTCATCGCAGCCGAAATACATACCTAGTATACGTAATTAAGAGTCTTGTTGGGACAAAGATTTAGTGATGATTGCCTTTTTGTAGACTGTTTTGATACAACAATGTTCAGTATTGAACCAGACGACTTCCATCAAAGAGCTCCAATATTTTTAATCGTTGAAATGGCAAAGAACGAAAAACATCAACAATAGGATTTTTAAAGTCTTATTTATTCAAATCATTCTGAATTTTGACCTGAGACAGACGTTATAGTTCGATGTTGCAGTATTTAGTTTCATTTACACGGCAACAAGAATTTTAGACAGGGATCAAATCAAAAACAGTTGTTTTGATAACCACTATTGTTACAGTTAAAACATCAAGCAATCACATCGAAAACTCCATCAGCATTTCCACAAAAATTATCAACACCAAAAAAATAATAGAGTAGGAAGGAGGATACGTTAAGAATGTGATGGTTTAAAAAAAGTCAGTAACCAAAGGAAGATAAGGTACTTTCCTTCATACAAATACATACATTTAGTCTCAAATATTTCCTTTGTCTACATCAAAAATAGCAAACAAAAACTACATTAGCAGATTATGACCATTACACACACTTATAGTGAACGGCAACCACCAGGATGAGTATGACGAAATAAATATATTTGCTATTTGGGTGTATTGTATATTAATCAGTTGGTGAGCTCAGATATATCAAAGATCAAAGCCCGAATACATTGCCACAGGTGGTGAGGATGTACAAGCATTATTTAGGATTTTGATTTTCCCCGGCTCCTTCTTCAGGTTGTTTAGGTGACTCGGATTCTTTTTTATCCTCCTCTTCGGACGGAGGATTTTCTTCAGCATCACCTCCTCCTCCAGGAACCCAAAGACCAGAGTCAACGCATCTTTTCATATGCATTCGAGCTTCCTCTTCCGGAAACTCTTTTATCACTTCCTGAAGCATTGCTACGTCCTTTTCTAGGAAACATTTTTGCAATTTCTGTGGAACATACCAATCAATTATGCTTAATCAACTATAAAAACATAAGACACACGTTTACTAGTTTAGTTGGTCGCTTATTGGGCTGAAACTTTGCAAAATGACTCATTTAACACTTAGGTAAATGCTAATGCTTCGCTTCTAAAATATTAGCTCCCGGTGCTCAAGTTGAAGCTGAAAAAAGTGATTAAAATGAGTATCTGGCAAACTTGAAATGTCTACAAGGGATCTGCAATATTTTTTATACTGATTTAATTATAGCTGATGTAACGTTACGAAGTTTTAGCACCGAAAGTTAATATTTAAGAATAATCTATATATTTACCTACCTGAGTTGCGAATAAGTTATTTTGTAAAGTTTCAGTCCATGACAAACAGGTTGAGGAGTTACATTGTTACTTTAGTCAGTAAAACCTGTAAAATTATATAGTTATAGTACCTCAGGTAGCGAATCTAACACTTCAATAGGATCTAAACCTCCTGGTCCAAGTTGTGCCTCCCGTTCTTCTTTCATGGCTTCCGCAATTTTTTCTTCAGCGCGTTTGCGAATTCGGCCTCTGAAAAGTTCAAGTTCCGTTTCAAATGCTTGTTTGTACTCTGCTTGCTCAACATGAGCCATCTTGGAAAAGAATGTTGAAATACATGCCTATAAAAAGCACAGACAAATAAATGAGGAGTTCACCAATAGCTACCTCAGATGCATATTCTACGAGTCCACTTACTCTGGGATCTACTTTCAACTGCTTCGACAGTTCCAGCAGAAATTGAATGGCAATACACTGATGAGAAACGTGGTTCATCAATTCAAATTTTTCTAAGAGAGCGTGATTCACGCATTCTAGAGTCAAGTAGTTTGCCGTATTTTCGTGCGCTAACTGCGGGTGCTCCAGAAGAAACCGTTTGGAGTCTTCATACTTCCTTAGCAATCCAAATTCATCCAATAGGGCTTTATTTTCTTTGCAAAACTTTTGTAATCTCTTCCCTTTCTCCTCTTCGGACAATTCCTCTTCTGCCGCTGCTGGTTTAACGTTAATTACAGTGCGCGAAAACCCATCACGACCAATTGTGTCTACATTCCATGGTGTCAACTAGATTCGTTGAAGAAAAGTTTTTATCATGAAGCAAATATAACAATAACAATAAAAAATATATTTTCTACTATGCAAAAATTAGATTGACATCACATGGATGTTACCTTTTCCTTCTTTTTCAGTTCTTCTTCTTCAGCTTGAATTCTCTTTTCTAAGACGTCGACTTCAGATTTCAATTTCTTAAGCTCATCTTCGCTGACATTCCCAGCTTCAATCATTTTCTTTTTGTTCATCAAGTCAGTTTTCCTCTGTTGAAAAGCTTGTTTTTCTCTCTCAGCATCTTCCATTCTTTGCAAACGAGCTGAATGACGCATTCTGAAAAGGGAGGGTGTGTCAATGTTAGGATGCGTGTCATCTTCATCGTCGGAAACCTGAAATATTTTAATCGCTATTAACTTATACAACATTCTAATACATCCGTTCATCATAATAGTAGTATTTTACGATGTATTATTTACCTCGATATCTTTCCACTTACTGTAGTCTACCATTTTGATAATCTTGACACGTCGTAGTCACACGTTTTTGCCAAGGATCAAACAGATAATATGATGAGTAACTGATTTCTCTACAGGCAAATGCTTCAGTACAACCAGGGATTAAATTTGAAAGCCAAATGATAATAAAATAAAATGAATAACTCTTTAATGTCAAGTTCAGTTTCTAGAAAATTCGTGACATTAATTTCCAGAACTGTGTATAATTGAACTTGCTTTTAGATTCGCGGTTCAACTCTCTGGTATAAGTGCATGTGTATTAGCGGGGATATTGTAATTCCAGTCTGACAAGTGACAGGGGTGTAGCGTGTAGGAGACATGTATCCAGCTGATCCAGCTATTAAATTCCGTAATCCAGCTAATCCAGTAGCGCCTTCCATGAAATAAAACATTCAAAATACTCGTTCAAAGTTTAGGGAGTTCTCATTCTGACTTTCGAATTTATAACTTGCTAGTGAATTACAAACATCGGGAAATCAACAAAAGAAGAGGTTATTAAGGTAATTAAGGATTCGTAATGTTTTTAAATTAAATGTAACAATCAACAATCGACTATACTTGACTGATTACTAACTAAACATTTTTATAAAAGTCCGAAGCTTGTTCAAAGTTCTACAAACCCTTCAGCTTTAAGCTAGTTGTGGGCTGCATCGGCTTCGACTACGACGTCTCTATCAAATATGATTTAAGAATAAAAACTGGATCTGTCATTGGGCGGTTTCTGAATATTTGTTGCATTCATCAGAATTCACCTAATCGCTTTGGATGTCTTCAAGAAGTAATTTTCTTGGTAAGAATCAATTTGAATTGTCTGTTTGTTGTTTTCATTGGTCTGCCAAGCCATCTTATTTTATAACTGTTACTGTTATTTTTGCATTCTATCTATTGTAAGATTGTAACTTATCAAAGATTTAATCGTCATCAAATATATATCGTCATCATGAATTACATCTTGAGGTTTTAGAAATGAGAAATCACAGTCACTATTTTGCACAACTTGGAAATAAATATTAGGACGAAATTGATATTGTCCTCCGCCTCTATATTCAATAATGCTTTTTCTACAGTGTGTTATTTTGTATACAAATTTCTCAGATTAGTGTGTATACTTCATAAGGATTTATCAATTATACGTGCGCATTACGCATCATAAAAAAGTTTATATTTCTCAATGCAATTATTACAGACATGCATTGATGCATTGACCCACATCATAACATTACCACATTACCCCCAAAATATGTGGCTTACAATTAGTGATGTTCATAATTGCAAACAAATGTGATGAAAATGGAAAATCGTATCATTAGTTGCCTTTTATTTGCCATCAAACTAATTTTCATATTATCGTTTTGTTAGCTTTTATATTTATTTGACCAATAAGCCAAAGTCAAAGGTCTAGCCCGTCTAGCCAAAGAATAATTTGTATGCGTTTAGTCCATTTGTTGTAACACCCCAAACTAAAATGCACGAACCAGCAATTCACACGTTCAATATACTATGCTTTTACATATATGATAATCTGAATAATCTCCAGGCCAAGAACGCATACATGCTTTTTTCGCTGGAAGGGGTCGATCCATGTGATCTTATAATAGCAATAGTAACGTACTGGGATCTATCCAGCTTAAGAGGGTTAAAAATTCCCTTTCATTTCTACAGATTCTTGAACTTATATTCTGCTTTCTTATAATATCCTAATGCAGCCAATGAACCCCATGCACTTTTGATTCCCTTTGCTCACTCACTTTACTTACTACCATACATTTTTTGTAATACTGTGTAGTGTACTATATGTTTTGCATCCCTGTTTTTAGTCCTCATTCATTTCTTTTTCGGCTTCATACTCTAAAAGAATTTTCTAGACATTCAAATTTATTTTATTATGTCTCCCTTACATATTGTCACTTACTACTTATTATTGTGTGACAGCATCATTTTAGTTCCTTTTTGAGGTCCTACAGACCAGTGTAGACCCCATAAATTATAAAGTTGGCTTCTTATGGGAATTTTAATGAGCTGTGAGTGATTGTTGTTTGATTTTCCCTTGCTCATAGATTGACGTGGTTTGATTGTGTACAAGCTTATTTATGTGTAAAGGGAAGATGAGCCACAAGTTTCTCACTTTCACAATATTGGTCACTCTGTGTACTGCATATGCCGTCCCGAGACATGATGGGGAAAACAAACGTGTCATTGACAGTAAGGTATGCAATAGTCAATGGCAAAAGAAAAAAAAATCTTCCGTAAAATGTCGTAAACAAACTGTGCCTGAATGCGAGTTCCTATATGATTACAGCCTTTGAGTGAGCACGAGCATTATATTGAAGGGAACCACAATGCAGAATATGATCATGAAGCGTTTTTAGGAGATGAGGCCACTCAATTTGACGACCTTACTCCAGAAGAATCTAAACGTAGACTAGGGTGGGCAAAATGGATCAATTTTAAGCTGTACTACCACTTCAATATAATATTGACTAATTAGTGCGGTTTTTCCTTGCAGGATAATATTTGACAAGATAGATACAAATAAAGATGGATTCGTTGACGCAGATGAACTTCGTAAATGGATCCAGTATACTCAGCGCAAATATCTCACGAGTGATAGTGAGCAACAATGGCTAATCCATAACCCCACAAACAAAGCGTTTATCACTTGGGCCGAGTACGCAAAAGGTAACTACGGGTTTTTGGATAGTGAACCAGAAACTACAGAGGAGTTCAAAACTTACACTAGAATGAAAGAGCGGGACCGAAGGCGTTGGAAAGTAGCCGATGTAGATGGAGATGATTCCTTAACGAAAGAAGAGTTTCAAAATTTCATCCATCCTGAAGATGTAGCGCATATGAAGGATATCGTTGTGATTGAAACTATTGAGGATATTGATAAGGATGGAGATGGAAAAATTTCTCTGGAGGAATATATCAGTAAGTTTGTTCTCTTGTTTTTTGGGTCACTTGGGCCTCATTCAGTTCCATTAGATTTGTTTTCCTTTTTTTAGGTGATCTTTATAGAGGGGAGCCAGGGGATGAAGAACCTTCCTGGGTAGAAGCTGAGCGAGAATCCTTCCGAACGTATAGGGATAAAAATCAAGATGGCTTCATGGACCATGATGAGGCTAGTAATTTAAAAAATAATTTTTGTGCAATCTAATTTATTCTCACCTTGCCCCGTAGCGTTATTTTGAGTCGTGTGTCAAAATGCGGTTTTTTGGAATAATTGTGAGATTTGATCTGACCGGATATGATGAAATTGCGATATAACCACAGGTTCAGCAATGGATCATGCCAGACGAGTTTGACCAAGCGGAGGCGGAAACAAATCATTTGATTCATGCTGCGGACAAAGACGCGGACAAGAAACTGAGCAAAGAGGAAGTGTTGGATAAATACGATGTCTTTGTTGGTTCTCAGGCGACAGACTTTGGTGAAGCGCTAGCCAAGCATGATGAGTTCTGATGAGCTATCATTCTCAGATATGTACACAATTTCAGAGTTGGTTTGTTATGTTGCTAAAAACGTATTTTCATCATATTAGTAACTCTATAATAACTAACCAATGTGTATAGGTTTAAAGAATCTCATAATCATCACCAAAGTGCATTTTACTAACTATATACGCATACTATATAGCATAAGTATTTTGCTACTTACGTAATTAACTTTGTGTGTTCCCTTTGGTTGGTTGCTAATTTATTTCTATATACGCATCCCATAGAACATAGAAGTAGATATTGCGGTGTTCCATAGTTCCATCCTATCTATTTATGTTGCATCTTCAGGAAGCATTATGTTCTATACCTAACTGAGCTCTTCCGGTAAAATAATGGCTAAGCCAATAGTTGACTTGCTTTTTCTCATGTGCCATTTTGATGACTGACTGAGCTGCAATCATAACAAATACTTGACAAATCATTGTACCATGTACACTGTACTAAAAATCGAAGATGCTTACCTTTAGTTATGTAGTTTTATGACACAAATACTATAGATGAAAAACGAACAAAGGGGTTTTGTGCTTAAGTCTCTTGATGTCTACTTCTATCGCAATAATGTTTCTCCACAAAACTAACTAAATGGATTTTTAGCGCAATAAAGACAAATACAATGAAATATTTCGTTCGTGACACGTTCATTTATTGACAAGATTAATTAATGATTGAATTTGACTGTTGAGAGAAAAGAATTATATTGGCGATACAGAATTGTTTTAGTAATATTGATACACAATAAGTTCACATTGTTTTAAACCTACCGATCGGATTTTATTATAATTAATTACAAAATGTTGATATTATTCTCCAAGAGAAAAAGGTACTGAACAGAAAAAGAAACATAACATACACATACAACACTTACGGTGGTAAAAGATTCAATCTGGCTTAAAAAATATTTATGCTTCAATTCTCCTTCCAGATTACTAAATTGTACTGCTTTTTTTAATTCATTTTCTATTATATACCGTTGATTATATGGTAAAACAGTATAAAGTTCGTAACTTAACTTACATATATAAATTTACGCGGAGTACAAATTACGAAAAATAGTCTCAACAAAAGCACATGGGTAATGTTTAAGTACAATATGAGGTGGTAACTACTAAATTCGAGGTTATTTCGTTTGGTAAGTTGGTAAGGTGCATCTTCTAAACATAGGAAAAATAGTAGAGCACAAATAACTTCAAATGATGAACGAAATTCACTCGCTAAAAAAAGAAAGATCACATAAAGTTCAAAATCAAGGTAACTGTTTAATAATATTTGTAGATCAAGTGATGCACAATTCTGTGCAGGAACCCCAAAACCGAAAAGATAACAACTGTTCTACAATCCAAAATCTAACTCTAAAACATAAAACTACACTAATATGATTCATAAGCAGCAAAGAACATGAAAAACCTATTTGTCAAAAATAGCCTAATATGGACATCAACCATTTCTAAAAGATTGTTAAAATAAAAGTACCCGAAAAAATACATAGCTGCATACATTGTACTTAAACCATTTACAAAAACAGGAACTCCATTCAAGGTACATAACAAAATATGATGCGAAAAAAAGTAATCATTAAAAAGTTATAATTATCACTTTTTGGCTGGGAGATGTTACTTTCAGCCAAGGTGGTAGAAGATATTCTACCATCTTGACTTTCAGCTGCATTGCAGAATACTCTTAATTACGGTACATAACTAACTAACTATTAAATCACACTATCAATAGTGCTAGATTCTTTGGCATGTAGATTGCAAAAACATTGGATACTTGATTGAAATTCCTAAAGCTATCATCAGTAAAAGCTGCGTGATCAGTCAAATTACGCATGGGACGCTGACTGACTGAGACTGACCTTTAAAACTTTGAATAATTGTCAAAAGATGGGTTCCTTTTTCGTCAATTGTACTTGTACAATTTCACACAATGGTTTCCAGAGTCAGCCACTGCAATATATTCATCTGATGTCACAACAAGTCCTTGTGGTCCATACAAAGGGTCTAGTGAGGTGCTCACGTATGACAAAAAGGAGCCTTGGCTATCAAAAACCTATAGGAAAAGTCTCAACTTGAAATTCACACATCATTCCACTCGCTGCACTTAAAATGGAGCAATTCGCAATTGTACAAACCTGAATTCGACTGTTGCCCCAATCTGCCACAATTATATTATCTCTCTTATCCACTGCTATTCCCGTAGGTGCATTAAATTCACCAATTCCTTCTCCATTTCTGCCAAAGCTGAACAAGTAATCATTCTCACAGTCGAAAACCTAAAAAAATGTCACCCAAATATAGTTCTACAGAGTTTTCGCAAGTTTTTTTACCATATAACTAAAATAATTCTACCTTGACACAGTGATTATGAAAATCCGTCACAATTATATTCCCTTTGGTATTCACTGCTATAAAATGGGGCCCAGCGAATTGCCCTTCATCATTACCCCTGGAGCCAAACTTATGAACCAATTTCCCATTTGGCTGGAAAACAAGGACTGCTGAAGCTTTGTTATCTACAACATAAAGCAGTCCCTTGTCATCCACTGTAAGCCCTTTTGGTCCTAATAGTTTTCCGTGTCCAATTCGACTCATGAACTTTCCATTCGGATCAAAAATAGAGATCCATCTGTTGTCATAGTCTGATACTGCAATATTCCCATTGGAAGGAAAAATTGCAATTCCAACAGGTCTTTGGAGTTGCCCCACACGTCTTCCTCGCTCTCCAAATCGCAGTTTGCATTCACCCGTATTGTCAAAGATTTGGAGGCATTGATTATTGGAATCAGTGACAACAATGCCACCACCAGCCAGCCCTGCAACTCCCTGAGGATTTGCAAACTCCCCTTTGCCACGACCTCTTCTTCCAATTTTCACTATCAAGTCATCGTCCAATGCTGCACTTCGACGACTACTTGACCCTCCGTTTACAGATTCTATTATCCATACAGTCAAAAATTAAAAACTACAAACCATTATTTCGACCCTAGCACCACTAGCAAAATGGTACACTTACTAATTCTCAACGAAAGGTTTCCATTTGAATTCGAATGGGAATATTTAGTAGGAGTTGACACTCTAGAACTGGCAGATAATGATCCACAAGGAAGGGATGCTCTAGTGGGAATCCTTGAGCCACTTGTGGTATATGTGTATATCAGGTTGGATTGCCCCCTTGGGGTGCTGCCTACAGATCTCCGACCTCCACATGAGGACGCTGGCGAAGGAATAGGACTACGACTACAACTCTCGTCTCTATAGCCCATCTCTTCGTATGCGTGAAACTGCAATAATAAAGAGTCCATATAGACGCTTGGATATGTAGAATATGCATTTGGAAATAAAAAATACACAGTCGTAACTAGAATTAACCTGCAAAGGACTTCCTTGAACATGGCTGTTTCGGAGTAACAGACTCAATTTGAAAGGTCCGACACGGGAGACGAGAAATCTAATGATGAAGAAGCGAGATGGCGTGGAGCCAGAAGAATCTCTTCCCTCTTCCAAAGAAAATACACAATCTTTGCTGGAAGTCTCCACTTTAAACTCTTTCAAAGAGATTTCCCCAGGGAGTGGTGGAGTCCGCTGCACTTTCAACACGTTCCGCCGATTGGTTTTTACACATCTGGATTCCATTCCATCTCCAATGAAGATCCAGTTCAAATGAAGGGGTGAAATTACGTTTCCCAGTTCACTCACATTCAGCTTTTCAAGGGCGTTCTTATCAAATCTACATAATTGAATGCAAATATTCATAGTTAGTGAAGTTAATGACTTAACACTTGGAAATAATAGTTCTACTGGAATTGTATTTAACTTACTGCAAACATGAGCTTGTCATGGAAAGTCTTTGGTCCTCTGACAGATTCTTAGAATCAGTTTCTGCATAGCTTTCTAATTTTTCGCCAACTTGTTTCTTAATGAATAAAATCTCCGTCTCATTTTCATTGCTCAGCGCTTTCTCTGTCAGTTGGCAATACTCTTTCATTTCTTGAACATCACTCGATATGGTAGTCTTCCTTTTTTCTAAACAACGAAGGATACACAAATATATAATACGCAAAAATTAAAATCAATAAAAATAAGTGCATATCAACAACTGCTGATTTTTCCATAATCAAAGCTTACGAATCAAATCCATTTTGAGAAGAAAAGTAGACTCCAAATCAGTCAAAAGTATATCCCTCCTTTCCCTCAGTCTTGAGCACAACGCCTCAAATGAATCACAAATATCTTGAATAGTTTCCTTCTTTCGCTCAGCAAGAACATTTTCCATTTCCTCCGAGTTTGAAACTTCCTGCTCCAGCCTATCAATCTGCATTTAGATAATGACAGAAATTAGATTAATTCAGCTTATCTATATAAACACACGTATCTAATCTCAGCTTGTTATCTTATCTCCTTGGCTGTCAGTCATAAACAAAGCTTACTTTTGCGCGTGCTGCTGTCAGTAACTGACCAAGACGGATTTTTTCCTCCAAAACTGCATCCATTGCTCTGACAGTGACATGCGGAGCATGTTCAATATCAGTACAGCTACTGCAAACAGCTGTGTCACAATCCTTACAAAAAAATCTAAGGGTCTGTCCTGCAATAATAAAAAACATACGTATTAGCTAAACTACCTATCGAATTTATGTCTATTGAGTGCACTAATAGCAGCGGTATTGGACAAATGGGGTGCCAGATGACAACACCAAAAGGAGGAAAACATTTTTGACGCTTTCTTCATAACGACAAAGATAACATACAAGAGATTGGTACCATAAAGCCAAAGCCACAAAAGACAAACAATGACGCTTTTTTAATCTCCAACATGAGTTGACACAGTAATATTCTATAAAAACAAGCTTACCAGCATGGCTAGGGCAGTAGAGGTAGCGAGAAGCAGCACTATTAGGTGACAACAACTCGTCGCTTCCATTGTTACTTTCATTCAATTCAAAAGGTCCGTCCAGAGTGAGACCATTATTTCCCCCATTGGAATGACGATGATTTTGTTGTGATAAATCTGGGACAACTTGATCCCCATTAGTGTTTACTGAAGATTCGTTTGTCCGCTCACTATTTGGTGGATGGAATGGAGCGATTTCATGGGAGCCTCCTTGTTTCAATCCACTAGGGTGCTTTTTGGCGCACACTTCACAAAAAATCAGCTCACATTGGAGACATCGGAAACTCACTTTGTTTCCACAACTGGAGCACGATAGATTTGTTCCGTTGTTCATACCGTCTTTGTCCATGCTGAGATTTGACACACAGAAGTTTGTTTGAAGTGCTGACACCTAAGGAAGGGAATCACAAGAAAAAAAATTGTCAACTAATTGAGATACTCTAATGTACTGTGTACTGCGTATACAGAATTCTTAAATGGAACACGTACCCCTTTTTCTGGAAGTATGGATTGGAGACCGCACTGAGGACAAGTGATAGTGAGACTCTCCGGAGGCAAGTAGTGAATAAGGCAGATCTCGCAAAAAGTATGTAAACATGGCAGCACCTAATTAAATTAAAATTATTCGCTCATTATCATGGGTAGGTCAATTTTTGTGAATCCATATGCTGTGAGCATGAATAGATGACAGCGACAGGAAAATTAGAGATTGTATGCTTGATATAATTAGAGTATACTACTATAGATGTCATTCAGGCATAAAGTGATAGACACAAAGGAAATTAAACATTGGTGCCGTTATTGCTAGCGATTACTTACTAAGCAGGACTGGGGTTTTTAGCACTCTTTTCCAATTAAAAATATTAAATTGATTTGCGAATGACGAGATAATCTGCATGAGTGTTAGAAGTGGTATGCAATATTATTTTATTTAGTGCAATGGTGTCCCTTAGCTCATCTAGTAAGTAATCACTTTATAGGGTTATACCAGTTATACGAGCATAATTTTTGGATTCAATACGGTAATTATGACATTAACAAATAAGAAATACATCTTACTTTCGGGACTCTGAACTTCCCTTGGCATATGAAGCAGTTCAGTGGGTGACGAGAAGTAGAAGATGTAGATGAAGTCAGTGACTCTGAAAATCCATTCCCAATACTAATACTGGGTTCATCCTGTTCTTCGATGTCTTCCAAGTCCCCTTTGGTCGAAGAAGGAGATTGGATATCATGATCTTGGGATAATCTACGGTCAACAATCCCGGCTGACATGGCAGAATTCTCTGAAATCATCCCAAATACTAAATCAGTCTTAGATTATGCACTGAAATCTTAACCTAATTTGTAACACTTTTACTCCCACATTACACCTTTGAAATCCAAAGGTAAATTGTAACCATTGCTCCCAAAAACTGACAGGGGCCTATTTCATAAAACTATTTACAGTTGACAGGGTGACATTCTGTCACAATGTCACCGATTTTTGAAAATTTGCGTTTCATAAAACAACGTAATACATTTTACCATGACAGAGAAAATCATGACATTTACAGAAGTTTTTTTGGAGTCGTCATGGGTTTGGTTTCATAAAATGCCACGGTAATATAAAACCCTTACAATGTCACCATTTTTGTGACCGGAGAATACACCCCTGTAAAGCACTTACATTCCGCATTTTTAATCATATTTCAACCGGTTTTTTTGCATTGTAGGATTATCTGATATGTTTGTTACATGATTTAAAAATTTCAAAGTAAAACATGCTGTGGATACTGAGAAATGTAAGGCTGAAAAAAAGTTGAGCGACCCCTGATTTACCGTAAAGTACTGGTTGCCAAGGTTAGTTGTTACAGATGTAAAGCTTTTGTGACAGTGCGTCATTTCGGTCGAAAATTTGCAAAAACTATATGAAACACTGGTCACTGTAAAGTGTCACGGTATTGACCTATGTCAGCTGTCACCCTGTCAACTGTAAATAGTTT
>Ga0210040_10001248_pt1 | contig 39175 bp, 38 predicted proteins | sample CryGeyCG12114_NA_FD_185462 | JGI IMG/M metagenome (GOLD analysis project Ga0210040, IMG submission 185462) | Groundwater microbial communities from aquifer - Crystal Geyser CG19_WC_8/21/14_NA (SPAdes) (version 2) | ecosystem: Environmental > Aquatic > Deep subsurface > Groundwater | place: USA... | reverse complement strand
TGTGGAGAACTCCGGCGGCGGACGCGCGATCCGGCGCACGATGATCGTCCGCAGGCAACACACGGAAGGAGCGACGGATGACTACGCTGCGCACGCGGTTCGTCGAGGACGACCGAGGGGACGTGCCCGGCTGGGTGCTCATCACCCTCATGACCGCCGGGCTCGTGATCCTGCTGTGGGGGCTGGCCGGACCGGCGCTCACCGATGTGTTCGAGCAGGCCATCTCCCGCGTCACGTCGTTCTGAGGGGGCCATCGTGCGCCTCGGACCGTCGCGTGAACGCATGCTGCGCGCGAGCCCGCGGTGCGGGGAGGATGCCGGCGAGCGCGGCAGCGCGCCCGCGGAGTTCGCGCTCGTCTCGGGCCTGCTCGCCGTGCTCACCCTCTCCGTGCTGCAGCTCGGACTCGCGCTGCACGTGCGCAACACGGCGCTGGACGCCGCGGCGGAGGGGGCGCGGATCGCCGCGCTCGCGGACACCGGTCTCGGGGAGGGGGAGCAGCGCACGCGCGACCTGCTGAGCACCGCCCTCAGCCCCGGCTACGCCCGGCAGGTGTCGGCGGCCTACGGGGAGGTCTCGGGCACGCGCACGGTCGAGGTGACCGTGGTGGTCCCGCTGCCCGTGCTGGGGCTCGTCGGAATCGAGCGCGGCCTGGAGGTGCGCGGCCATGCGGCCGTCGAGTCCGTGGGCTGAAGCACCCGCCCCTCGTCCCCGTGTCCGTGTCGCCCTCAGGAACAGTACCGGCGCCGATGACGGGTCGGCCTCCGTGGAGTTCGTGGTCACAGGCCTGCTTCTGCTCGTGCCGCTCGTCTACCTCGTGCTCGCCCTGTCGGCCATCCAGGCGGCCGCGTTCGCCACGGAGGGAGCCGCGAGACAGGCCGCGCGCGCATACGTGCTGTCCGAGTCGCCCGTGGAGGCCGAGGCGGCGGCGGAGCGGGCGGTGCGGATAGGCCTCGAGGATTTCGGCCTCGACGCGGCCACCGCCGACCTGGCCGTCGCCTGCGCACCGCAGCCCGCCCGCTGCCTGACGCGGCGGGGCAGCGTGACCGTGACGGTGCGGGTGTCCGTACCGCTGCCCCTCCTGCCTGTTGCGGTGCGAGGGGAGACGCCCGTCGCCGTGCCGGTGGAAGGGCGGGCGGTGCAGACGGTGTCCCGGTTCTGGGCGGGGGAGGGATGAGCAGCGGGCGGCGGGGGATGCTCCACCGGGTACGCGCCGAGCAGGACGGGTCGACGCTGCTCCTCGTGATCTTCTTCGGCGCGCTGTCGCTCGCCCTCGTGCTGCTCGTGGTCGCGGCGACGTCGCTCTACCTCGAGCGCAAGCGGTTGTACACGCTCGCGGATGGCGCCGCCCTCGCGGCCGCGGAGTCCTTCGCTCTCGGCTCCGTCGCGCGCGACCCCTCGGGCGAGCCGCATCCCGCACTCGTCGACGAGGAGGTGGAGGACGCGGCCCGCGGCTACCTGGCGGCGGCGCCGCACCGGGTCGACGACCTGCAACTCCTCGATGCGGACACGCCGGACGGTCGCAGTGCCACGGTGTCGCTGTCCTGCTCCTGGGCACCCCCGGTCGTGGCTCTGGTCGCGCCGCGAGGGGTGCGGCTCGAGGCCACCGCGACCGCCAGGTCCGTGCTCCGCTGACCGCCCGTGTTTCGGCACTGAGGGATTTTGTAATCGGTTTCAGGCCCGGAATATCGGGGGACGCGGTGTGTCGCCCGAAGTGGAGGGATCGCCGCGAAGCGCGTATCCTCGGTGGGGTAATCGCGGTTCGGGGGAGACGACGCGACCCCCCGCTCGAGCCGTGCGCAGGACGGCAGCCCTCCCTTTCTCCGAAAGGGGGAACCGATCCCACGACGGATCCCGGAACGACGGATTCTCACCGACAGACACCTCAACGACAACGGCAAACCCGGCGTGAGCCGGGGACGCAAAGCCACGGGACCCGGCCACGGGTCAGCCGGGTTACCGAACCGAGAGCAGCACCCATGTCACATTTGCACGACCGCATCCTGTCCGCCGCCTACCCGCTGTTCGCCCAGCGAGGCTTTCGCGGCGTGAGCCTGTACGAGGTTCAGGACGCCGCCGGCGTCAGCCCCCTGGAGTTCGATCGGGAGTTCCCGTCGCGGGACGCGCTGGCGGAGGAGTGCCTGCGCATCCGCGAGCGGGAGTGGACCTTCGGCACGATCGCCGAGGGTGCGCTGGCCCGCGGGACGACGCCAGAGGGGCACCTCCTCGCGATCTTCGACATCTTCGACGAGTGGTTCCGCCGTGACGACTACGAGGCGTGCATGTTCATGAGCACGCTGGTCGAGATGGGGCGGGAACACCCGCTCGGCCGTGCGAGCGTCGAGTACCTCGTGCACATCCGCCAGCTTGTCGCGGACATTGCGACCGAGGCGGGTCTGCGCGACCCGGACGCGTTCGCTCTCTCCTGGCACATCCTCATGAAGGGGGCGATCCTCAACGCGCTCGAGGGCGACAGGGGTGCCGCCCTCCGCGGCAAGGAGATGGCCCAGGATCTCATCGCCCGCCACCGCGCGACGGCGTGCCAGGCGCCCGCGCACACCGACGTCGACTGGTTCGATGCGTGCCGGCCCGACGGGGGATACCTGCCGACCCCGATCGAGCAGGACGGGCCGGCATCGTCCGCAGCGCCGACCCCCGACGACCCGCGGGCCGCCGACCGCGGGGAGACACCGGCCGTGCTCTGGTCCGGTGTGCGTCACGACCTGTGGGTGGGCAATCACGCCGGGGAGTTCGCCGGGATGGTGGAGCTCGTCCACGGCGCCTTCTGGGCCACGAGCCGTCACGGGCGCCCGTCCGGCTCCTACCCGAGCCTCCGCCTCGCGCAGGAGGCGCTCGAATGGGAGCAGGAGCACGCGGACCGCGAGAACACGACCATCTTCGGCGTCTGATTGCGGGCCACGGGCAGTTCCCGCACCGAGGCCGATCCGCGGTCGCCGGCTCGTGATCAGGTGGTGCGCGGGCGACGCGGTACGTACCTCGGCACGTACCGCCCGAGGATCGCCGCCCCCAGCAGGCCGAGCACTCCCATCACCCCGCTCGCGATGGCGAGCGAGGCGACGGCCGTGAGCAGCGAGATGAGGAGAGGCGCTGCCGTGCTGCCCGCGTCGCCGGTGAACCGCCACGCACCGAGGAACGGGGCCGGATTCCCCTGCGGGGCGAGGTCGGCGCCGAGGGTCATCAGGAGTCCGCTGCCGATGCCGTTGGCCATGGCGAGGAACACGGCGACGGCGACGAACCACTGCACGCTGGCCGCCGCCTCGTGGCTGAAGGACAGCACGACGTAACCCGTGCCCAGCCCGATCATCGACGGCATGGCGCTCCACATACGGCCGAAGCGGTCCATGATCTGCCCGCTCGAATAGAACAGGGCGAAGTCGACGCCGCCCGCGATGCCGATGATGAGTGCGGTGTTCGCCTCGGTTATGCCGATGCTCACGGCCCAGAGCGGCAGCAGCACGCTGCGGCCGGCGCGCATGGCGGCGACGAGTGCAGCGCCGCTGCCGAGCTTCACGAGCACGCCCCTGTGCGCCCAGATGGTGCGGAAGAGGCCGTGCGCCTCGCGGGCGACCGGCTTCGATCCGTCCGCGGGATCCGACGCGGACGCGTCAGGTGCCGCGGCCCGCTGCGCGCGCACCATCGTCATCGGGTCCGGCAGCACGAGCAGCACGCCGGCGGCGAGCAGGCAGGCGACGATGTGGATCCAGAACGCGGACTGGATCGACCCGGTCAGGTGGATGAATGCGGCGCTGAGGAACGGGCCGATGAAGAATCCCGCGCGGAAGATGCCGCCGAGCGTCGAGAGCGCGCGAGCGCGGAAGTGCTGGGGGACGAAGCTCGTCATGAACGCGTGCCTGGCCAGCGCGAACACCGCCGTCGCGATGCCGATGAGGAACACCCCGACGCCGAGCACCCAGGGTTCCGGCGCGAGCAGACTCACCACGAGCCCGACGATGGACAGCAGGGCCGCGCCGATCATGGCCGTGCGCTCGCCGATCCGGCTGACGAGCGTGCCGCTCGGGATGTCGCCGAACAGTTCGCCGAGCATGAGCATGGACGCGATGAACCCGGCGATCGCGAGCGTGGCGCCCAGGCTGTCGGCGGCGACGGGGATCATCGGCACGATGGCGCCCTCGCCGATCGAGAACAGGAGCGTCGGCAGGAACGCGGGGAGGGCGACCGACCGCAGGCTGAAGGCGGGCTCGGGCGACGACATGGCCCGTCCAGCCTATGCCGACTCCGCCAGCCGGATGCGGCATGCCGCCGACCGTACGCGGGGCTGTCGGCGGTCCTCCGCCGGTCCTCCGCCGTTCCTCCGCCCGCCGTCCGCGGCGGAGTCAGGAACCGGCCGACCGCGTGCAGGCGCGGCGGGTAGGCTTGCCGGTCATGGTCGACCTGGATTTAAGCGGGCAGATAGCCGCACTTCGCATGACGTTCGCCGACATCCGATCGGTGGTCGGAGTGGACCGGCTGGAGGCGGACATCGCCGACCTGAGCGCCCAGGCGGGCGTCCCCGATCTGTGGGACGACACCGAGCGCGCGCAGAAGGTGACGAGCGAGCTGAGCCACCGGCAGACGGAGCTCGCGCGCATCAACAGCATCGACCGGCGGCTCGACGACCTCGAGGTGCTCGTGGAGATGGCCGTCGACGGCGACGACCAGGAGTCCGCGGACGAGGCCGTCGTCGAGCTGGTGAGCCTGCAGAAGCTGCTCGGCGAGCTCGAGGTGCAGACGCTCCTGAACGGCGAGTACGACCAGCGCGCCGCCGTCGTCACCATCCGCGCGGGTGCGGGCGGCGTCGACGCCGCGGACTTCGCCGAGATGCTGCTGCGCATGTACCTGCGGTACGCGGAGCAGCACCGCTACCCCGTCAAGGTGCTCGACACGAGCTACGCAGAGGAGGCGGGCATCAAGTCGGCGACCTTCGAGGTCGACGCGCCGTACGCGTTCGGCACGCTGTCGGTCGAGGCGGGCACGCACCGCCTCGTGCGCATGAGCCCGTTCAACTCCGCGGGCAAGCGCCAGACGAGCTTCGCCGCCGTCGAGGTCGTGCCGCTCATCGAGCAGACGGAGTCGATCGAGATCCCCGAGAACGACATGCGCGTCGACGTGTTCCGCTCGTCCGGCCCGGGCGGCCAGTCCGTGAACACCACGGACTCCGCCGTGCGCATAACGCACCTGCCCACGGGCATCGTCGTGAGCTGCCAGAACGAGAAGAGCCAGATCCAGAACCGCGCGGCCGCGCTGCGCGTCCTGCAGTCGCGGCTGCTGCTGCTCCAGCGCGAGCAGGAGGCGGCGACGAAGAAGGAGCTGGCCGGCACCATCACCGCGAGCTGGGGCGACCAGATGCGCAGCTACGTGCTCGCCCCGTACCAGATGGTCAAGGACCTCCGCACGGACTTCGAGGTCAACAACCCGTCGAACGTGTTCGACGGCGATCTCGACGGCTTCATCTCGGCGGGCATCCGCTGGCGCAAGCAGCCCGCCGACGCCTGATCGGCGGGTCACGGCCCGACCCGCCGACCCTCGGCATGCCTCCGGGTGGCGAGTCGCTCGTCTCGATCCCAGCAAACGGTGCTTAGGCTCTGTAGGTCATGATTCGGTTCGATAGCGTCTCCAAGATCTACTCCGGCACCTCGCGGCCGGCCCTCAACGACGTGACCCTCGAGATCCTCCGCGGCGAGTTCGTGTTCCTCGTCGGCGCGTCCGGTTCCGGGAAGTCGACGTTCCTGCGGCTCGTCCTCAAGGAGGACAAGCCGACGAAGGGGACCATCCACGTGCTGGGGCAGCAGCTGAGCCAGCTCTCGGGCCGGAAGGTGCCGTACTACCGCCGCAACCTCGGTGTCGTGTTCCAGGACTTCCGCCTGCTGCCGAACAAGACGGTCTTCGACAACGTGGCGTTCACGCTGCAGGTCATCGGCAAGTCCCGGGGCTTCATCCAGGAGGCGGTGCCCGACGTGCTGAAGATGGTCGGCCTCTCCGGCAAGGCGCAGCGCCTGCCGCACGAGCTGTCCGGCGGTGAGCAGCAGCGCGTGGCCATCGCCCGCGCCGTGGTGAACAGGCCGGCCGTGCTGCTCGCGGACGAGCCGACCGGAAACCTCGACCCCGCGACGAGTGCGGGCATCATGCAGGTGCTCGACCGCATCAACCTCGCCGGCACCACCGTCGTCATGGCGACGCACGACTCCACGATCGTCGACCAGATGCAGCGGCGCGTCGTCGAGCTCATCGGCGGCGAGATCGTGCGCGACGAGCGGCGGGGCGGGTACCTCACGGCCGCCATCCCGATCCTGGGCGATGGCGCCGAGGGTCGCGCCCCGCACCAGGAGGAGCCCGTCGGCGTGCCCGGTTTCGCCGCGGTGCCCCGTGCGGAGTCGCCGCGGCCCACCACCTCGTCGATCGCCCGTCCGGTGGCGGCGGAGGATCTGGTCGCGACCACCGGCACCATCCGTCGTCTGCCCGAGGGCACGGGCGTCATCGACCTCGGCGGCGCGGCGTCGGGCCGCGACGCGGCCGGACCGGGCGTTCCCGCGACGGCCGGCGTCGACCTCACCGAGCTCGGGCTGGCCGAGAAGCTCGGGCTTCGGCGGTCCGACGACGACCCGGCCGACGCCCGCTCGCAGGAAGTGGGGCCGACCTCATGAGATTCGCCCTCGTCTGGTCCGAGGTGACCCACGGCCTCCGCCGCAACGTGAGCATGGTCGTCTCCGTCGTGCTCGTGACCTTCATCTCGCTCACCTTCGTCGGGGCAGCGGTGCTGCTGCAGATGCAGATCGGCCAGATGAAGAACTTCTGGTACGACCGCGCGCAGGTCGCCATCGACATGTGCACGGACACGTCGGCGAGCGAGAACTGCGTGAACGGCACGGCGACGGAGGAGCAGGTCGCGGCCGTGCGCGCCGAGCTCGAGAGCGCGACCCTCGCACCGTTCATCCAGGACTTCTACTTCGAGGATCGCGACCAGGCGTATCAGAACTTCCAGCAGCAGTTCCGCGGCGACCCGGTGGCGGACTACGTGAAACCGGAGTTCCTCAACGAGGCCTTCTGGGTGAACCTCAAGGATCCGTCGCAGTCCGACATCCTCACCGAGAGCCTCGGCACTCTCGCCGGCGTCGAGGGGGTCACGGACCAGCGGTCGTACCTCGACCAGATCTTCTCCGTGCTGAACACCGCGAGCCTTGCCGCCGTCGGCATCGCGAGCCTGATGCTCGTGGCGGCCGCCCTGCTGATCGCGACGACGATCCGGCTGTCGGCGTTCAGTCGCAGGCGGGAACTCGGCATCATGCGCCTCGTCGGCGCATCCAACCGCTTCATCCAGACGCCGTTCGTGCTGGAGGGTGTGTTCGCCGCGCTCATCGGCTCGCTGCTCGCGGGTGGGGCGACCGTCGCGATCGTGCACTTCTTCGTGCAGGGGGTGCTGAAGGTGCAGTTCGCCGGCACATCCCTCGTCGACCTCGGTGATGCCCTGCTCGTTGTGCCCATCCTGCTCGGCCTGGGTGTTGTGCTCGCGGCCATCGCCGCGAACTTCGCGATCAGCAGGTACCTGAAGATCTGACCGCCGCGCTCGGTTCCACTACACTGGTGGGCTGCCCGGTATGCGCCGGGCGATCCCGATCGAGACACCCAGGGAGGTGGACCATGCCGAGAGAACGTGGTGAGAAGGTGGTGGCCACCAACCGCAAGGCGCGCCACGACTACAGCATCGAGGACACGTACGAGGCGGGACTCGTCCTGTCCGGCACCGAGGTGAAGTCGCTGCGCGCCGGCCGGGCGTCGCTCGTGGACGGTTACGCGTTCGTCGACGGCGGAGAGGCGTGGCTCGACGCCGTCCACATCTCCGAGTACGGGCAGGGCACCTGGAACAACCACCCGCCGCGGCGCAAGCGCAAGCTGCTGCTGCACAAGACCGAGATCCTGAAGATCCACAACCGGGTCAAGGAGGGCGGCTACACGCTCGTGCCGCTGTCTCTCTACTTCAAGGACGGCAAGGCCAAGGTCGAGATCGCGGTGGCGAAGGGCAAGCGCGAGTACGACAAGCGGCAGACCCTGCGCGAGCGGCAGGACAGGCGCGAGGCGGATCGCGCGATCGCGAGTCGCAAGCACATGGGGGAGTGAGCCCGGCGTTCGGTCTCCCCGGTACGCCCCTCCGCCTGGTGTTCCCGGCCGATCGGACGTAGAGTGGAGGGCTGCATCGCTCGCGTGGCGCGCGGTGCGGCTGCACGGATGACAACTACACAGTGCGACAGTGACCCACTCTTCGAGTGCGCATGGGGATGATCGGTTTCGACATCGCCTGCAAAACTGGGAGAAGCGGGTCGAGGATGCGAAGTTATCTCGTAAACGCCCTTCGCAAAAAATAAGTGCCAATACTAAGCGCACTGACCTCGCTCTCGCTGCTTAAGCAAGAGCACTAGATAGGTCCGTCAGTCCGGGAACGTCCTCTACCCGGGTACTGGCGTCAGCTAGAGGGCTTGCTTTCGCGTTACGCCTTGGGGCGCGAAGGGACATGAACCAGGGCTGGGCCCGTCGACCTAGGTGCCAGTAGCAAAGGTCGGGGCCGAGTAGAACGCCTGTACTGGCTACACCCGTAGAAGGCTCGGAATTACAGCGATGGACGGGGGTTCAATTCCCCCCATCTCCACAACCGGTCACTGTCGCACCGCGTAGCACATGAAGGGGACGCATCGGCCGATGCGTCCCCTTTCGTGTTCCGTCCGGCCGACTTCGCGCACTAGGGTCGTCCGTGAGGGCGGACGTCGTGGACCGCCACGTCCGGGCCGGGGGTGCAGCCGTGAGAGTTCTCGTGACAGGCGGAACGGGGCGGCTCGGCCGGGTCCTCGTGCCGGAGCTGCGGAGGCGCGGTCACGAGACCGTCATCCTCAGCCGCAGCCCGCGCGAGGGGGAGCCGGACCGCCTCGTGGGCGACCTCTTCACCGGTGTCGGCGTGCGCGAGGCGCTCGAGGGCGCCGAGGCCGTCGTGCATGCCGCGAGCCACGTGGGCGGTCATGACGACATCGTCGCCGCGGACAACCTGCTCTCGAGCATCCGCGAGGTGGGCGCGAGGCTCGTGCACGTGTCCATCGTCGGCATCGACCACCACCCATACCCGTACTACCGGGTGAAGCGCGCCGTCGAATACCGTGTCGAGCGGTCGGACGCGCCCGCCGCCATCCTGCGGGCGACGCAGTTCCACGACTTCGTCGAGGAGCTGCTGCGCAAGAGCACCGCCGGCCCGGTGGCGCTGGTGCCGGCGGAGACCTCCGCCCAGCCTGTGTCGGTCGAGGCCGTCGCAAGCCGTCTCGCCGATCTCGTCGAGTCGGATGCGATCGGGCGCCAGCCCGATCTCGCGGGGCCGCTCGTCCAGACGGCCGAGGACCTGATGCGGGAGTCCCTTGCGGCACGCCGCTCGCGCGCACAGGTGCTGCGCGTGCGCATCCCGGGCCGCGCGGGGGCAGCGTTCCGTCGCGGCGACCACCTCGCCGGACCGGATGCGGTGCTCGCGGGCGAGACGTTCGCGCAGTTCGTCGGCCGACAGCGCCCGGGAGGTCGGGAATAGAATTGCCCTGATGTCATCCTCCTCCCCGGCTTCCCCTAACGATCCGACGAAGTCGAGCGCGGAGCGGGGGAAATGGCAGGCGTACTGGGTCTGCGTCGGGGTCGCAGCCCTCACGATCCTCGACCTGTCGAAGGTCAACGTCGGGTTGCCGTCCATCGAGGAGTCGCTGGACGCCGGTCCAACAGAGCTGCAGCTGATCGTCGCCGGCTACGCGCTGGCCTTCGGCCTGGCACTTGTGCCGGCCGGCCGGCTCGGCGACATCCGCTCGCGCCGGCTGATGTTCGTGATCGGGCTCAGCCTGTTCACCCTGGCCAGCCTCGCCTGTGCCCTCGCGCCGTCGATCCATGTCCTCGTCGTCTCGCGGATCCTGCAGGGTGTCGCGGCCGGCATCCAGATGCCCCAGGTCCTTGGCCTCATCCAGCAGCTGTTCGAGCCCAAGGAGCGCGGGCGCGCGTTCGGCCTGTTCGGCGCGACCATCGGCGTCTCGACCGCCTTCGGACCGACGCTCGGCGGCCTGCTGATCGCGGTCGGCGGTCCGACGGACGGCTGGCGCCTGCTGTTCTGGATGAACATCCCGCTCGGCCTCATCGCCCTGGCCTTCGCCATCCGGCTCCTGCCGCACGGGCAGCGCCGCGACTCCGCCGGCACGCAACTCGATCCCGTCGGCATCCTGCTGCTCGGCATCGCGGTGTTCAGCCTCATGCTGCCGTTCCTGCTCACCACGGGTGGTCCGGACGACGACCCGCGCCGCTGGTTCTGGATCATCGCGTTCGTGGTGGCGACGGGGGCGTTCATCCTGTGGGAGCGCCGCTACCTCGCGGCCGGGAAGTCGCCCGTGCTGCACTTCGGTCTGTTCCGGCGCGGGTCGTACCGCAACGGCATCCTGCTCGCCACGGCATACTTCGGCGCGATCCCGGCGATCTTCCTGCTGACGACGCTGTACCTGCAGCAGGGCCTGCACATCGAGCCGGTGTTCGCCGGCATGGTGAGCATCCCGTTCGCCCTCGCCTCGGCCGTGAGCGCCTACATCAGCGGTCGCCTCGTCGACCGGCACGGCCGCAAGCTCGTCGTGCTCGGCCTCGTGATCGTCATCGCGGGCTTCGGGCTCGTGCTGCTCCTCGGCGTCATCACGCCGCCGGAGTTCACGCTCGGCGCCATGGCGGCCGGGATGTTCGTCGCCGGCGTCGGCGGCGGCATGGTCGTGGCGCCGAACCAGACCCTCACCCTGGCCGAGGTGCCGGTGACCCAGGGCGGCGTGGCCGGATCCATGGCCCAGGTGGGTCAGCGTGTCGGAACGGCCATGGGCGTCGCCATCGCGACGTCCACCTTCTACGCGACGCTCTACAACGAGCGCGGCGGCGAGCTCGCCGTGTACCACGACGGGTTCCGGAACGGCTTCCTCGTAGCCCTCGCCCTGATCTCCCTCGCCCTGCTCGTGGGGCTGCTCGACCTGCGCGCGCGGCGGTCGCGGCGTCGGGCGACGGCGCCGCGACCGGCCTGACCGCTCGTGCCGCCGGCGCCTGCCGCCGCGGACGCCGCCCGCCACCGCGGACGCTGCCTGCCGCCGCGGACGCCGCCCGCCACCGCGGATCAGGCGACGAGCGGATGAGGCGAGGGCGCGGCGGATCAGGCGAGGGCGCGCAGAACCGCGTCGTGCAGCACGCCGTTCGTCGCGAGCGCGCTGCCGTGCCACGGTCCCGGCCGCCCGTCCACGGAGGTGAAGCGGCCACCGGCCTCCTCGACGATGGGCACGAGCGCCGCCATGTCGTACGGCTTCAGGTCGTACTCGCTCGCCACGTCGAGCAGACCCTCCGCAAGCAGCATGTACGACCACATGTCGCCGTATGCGCGCGTGCGCCAGACGGCGCGGGACAGCCCGATGAGCGCGTCGAGGCGGCCGGCCTCGTCCCACTGCTGCATGCTGCCGTAGCTGATGGAGGCGTTCTGCAGGTCCCGCACGCCCGAGACCCGGATGCGGCGCTCGTGGCGGCCGACGGTGGAGCCGAGGGCGTCGTCGACGTACGCGCCGAGGCCCCGGGCCGCCCACCAGCGCTTGCCCAGCGCGGGGGAGCTGACCACGCCGACCACCGGCTCGCCGTCGATCGCGAGCGCGATGAGGGTTCCCCACACGGGGACGCCGCGCAGGAAGTTCGCCGTGCCGTCGATGGGATCGATGATCCACTGCCTGCGGGCATCCCCGTCCGTGCCGTACTCCTCGCCGAGGATCGCGTCGCCGGGCCGGGAGTCGGCGAGAGCCCCACGGAGGGCACGCTCGACGGCCTGGTCCGCGTCCGTGACGTGCGTCGTGTCCGGTTTGGTGCTGATCACCAGGTCGGCGGCCCGGAACCGGCTGCGGGTGATCTCGTCGGCCATGTCGGCGAGGTCGCGCGCGAGGCGCAGGTCGGACTGGAGCGAGTACAGGTGATCTGAGGCCACCTATGCACCCTACCGAGCCGGCGGCCGTGCGCCGCCGCGTGACCGGATCAGGCGCGCAGGGTGCCGAGCAGCCGGTGCAGCGAGTCCAGCCGGGTGCGGCCGACGTCCCCCAGCTCCCCGGCGCCGACGCGTTCGACCATGGCGCAGTCCGGGGCGTCGGGCATGTGCGTGCATCCCCGGGGGCAGTCCTCGGCGATGGCCGCAAGGTCCGGGAACGACTTCAGCACGTTCGCAACGTCGACGTGCCCGAGCCCGAAGGAGCGCACGCCCGGGGTGTCGATGATCCACCCGCTGCGCTCACCCTCCCGCATGCGCAGCGACACCGTGGACGAAGAGGTGTGCCTGCCGCGGCCCGTGACCGTGTTGACGCGACCCGTCGCGCGATCGGTGCCGGGCACCAGTGCGTTCACCAGCGTCGACTTCCCGACGCCGGAGTGGCCCACCGTGACCGTCCAGTGGTCGAGGAGCCGGGCGCGGATGTCCTCGACGGGCACGGCACCCTCGGCGCTCCGGAAGATCTCGATGTCGAGGCCGGCGAAGTTGCTGAGGAACTCGTCGGGATCGGCGAGGTCGGTCTTCGTGATGCAGAGCAGCGGCGTGATGCCGGCGTCGAAGGCGGCGACGAGGTAGCGGTCGACGAGCCTCGTGCGCGGTTCGGGGTTCGCGGCCGCGACAACGATGAGCATCTGGTCGGCGTTCGCCACGATGACGCGCTCCACGGCGTCGGTGTCGTCGGCGCTGCGGCGCAGCAGCGTCGTGCGCGGCACGATGCGCACGATCCGCGAGAGGCTGCCCTCGTCACCGCTCGTGTCGCCCACGAGCTCGACGACGTCGTTGGTCACGACGGAGTTGCGTCCGAGCTCCCGCGCCTTGGTCGCGATGAGCTCGTGCTCGTGGGACGTTCCCTCGCCCACGAGCACGCCGTACCTGCCGCGGTCCATCGTTGTCACGCGGCCGGGGATCGCCTCCGCGTGCCCGGGCCGGGTCTTGGTGCGGGGCCGGTTGCCCTTGGGGTTCGGCCGGGTGCGCACGGAGGACTCGTCGTACTCCTCGTACTCGTCGTCCTCATCGAGGCCGGTCAGCCAGCTCATCGTCGGCGCACCCCCTCGATCGCGGGCGCTGCACCGCCGGTCACAGCAGGCCGAGCGGGTCGACCGCGGCGGGGGTGCGCCCGAGGAGGGGCCCCTGCCACAGTTCCGGGAACTGGGGCAGCGTCTTCGCCGTCGTGCCGATGTCGTCGACGAGCACGCCCTCGACGGCGAGACCGAGGATGGCTCCGGCCGTCGCCATGCGGTGGTCCTCGTAGCTGCGCCACGGCCCGCCGTGCAGCGGCGCCGGTGCGATCTCGAGACCGTCGTCGGTCTCCGTGATGGCTCCGCCCAGCCCGGAGATCTCCGTCACGAGCGCGGCAAGCCGATCGGTCTCGTGGCCCCGGAGGTGCGCGATGCCGGTGAGCCGGCTGGGTCCGTCGGCGAGCGCGGCTACGGCGGCGACGGTCGGCGCGAGCTCGCTGGCGTTGTCCAGGTCGATTCCGGTGATGCGGCCGGTGCCGGTGATGGTCAGGTCGCCTGCGCCGTGCCCGGTGCCGGTGAACGTCGAACGCCCGCCCATCCGCTCGAGGATCCCGGGCACCTCGCCGCCGACCTGGGTCGTGCTCGCCGGCCAGTTCTCGATCGTCACCGACCCGCCCGCCACGAGTGCCGCCGCGAGGAAGGGGGCTGCGTTGGACAGGTCCGGCTCGATCGTCACGTCGCGGGCGGCTATCTCGGCGTTGGGCACGACCCAGACGCCGGGCTCCGGCGACCGCACGGTCACCCCCCGCGCGGCGAGGGCCGCGACCGTCATGTCAATGTGCGCGACGCTCGGCAGCGAGCCGCCGGTGTGCCGCAGCACGAGGCCCCGCTCGAAGCGGGGCGCGACCATCAGCAGCGCGGACACGAACTGGCTCGAGCTCGACGCGTCGATCTCGAGTTCGCCGCCTTCGACGACGCCCGTGCCGTACAGGCTGAACGGCAGGGTGCCGCGGCCGTCGTCGTTCACGTCGATGCCGAGCGCGCGCAGCGCCTGCACGGTCGCCCGCATGGGACGGCGGCGCGCGGCGGGGTCGCCGTCGAACGCGACGGGGCCGAGGGCGAGCGCGGCGAGCGGCGGCAGGAAGCGCATGACGGTGCCGGCGAGGCCGCAGTCGACGGACGTGCCGCCCTCGAGCGGCCCGGGGGTCACCACGAGGTCAGCGCCGTAGGCGCCGGCGCCCGGCTCCTCGACGATCCCGACGCCCAGCGCGCGAAGGCCCTGCACCATGAGCGCGGTGTCGCGCGAGTGCAGGGGGGCGCGGAGGCGGGACGGGGCGGACGCGAGGGCGGAGAGCACGAGCTCCCGGTTCGTGAGGCTCTTCGACCCCGGGATCTGCAGGCGGGCGTTCAGCGGCCCGTTCGCGAGCGGGGCCGGCCAGGGGCCGTCATCGCCGCCCAGCACCTCGGCGCTCGATCCGTCGTCGTACGGATTGAACTGCGGTCCGGAATACCTGAATATCTCCATCGGTTGTCAACACTACCGGCCCGGAACGACGGGAACGGGGAAAGGAGAAGCGTGCTCACGGTGATGGCGGCCCCAGCCGGGACGGACCTGTCGAAGCTAGAATCGTCGCTGATGACTACCAGTGACGAGAGCGCTTCTCCTGCGGCCCCGGTCGAGCCGGTGCTGCCCGACAACCGTGCGCTCTTCGAGGAGCAGGCGCTGCCCTATCTCGATCAGCTGTACGCGGCCGGACTGCGCATGACCCGGAACCCCGCGGACGCCCAGGACCTCGTGCAGGAGACCTTCGTGAAGGCGTACTCCGCCTTCGGGCAGTTCCAGCAGGGGACGAACCTGAAGGCGTGGCTGTACCGCATCCTCACCAACACGTTCATCAACACCTATCGCAAGAAGCAGCGCGACCCCTACAGCGGCACGATCGACGAGCTCGAGGACTGGCAGCTCGGCGGCGCGGAGTCGGCGACGTCGACGACGACGCGTTCGGCCGAGGCTGAGGCGATCGATCACCTCCCGGACACCGCGGTCAAGGAAGCGCTGCAGTCCATTCCCGAGGACTTCCGCCTCGCCGTGTACCTGGCGGACGTCGAAGGCTTCTCCTACCAGGAGATCGCCGACATCATGAAGACCCCCGTCGGCACCGTGATGAGCCGCCTGCACCGCGGCCGTCGCCTGCTTCGGGACAAGCTCACCGATTACGCGAAGGAGCGGGGAGTGCGTGTGCACGCCCCGGCATCCAAGCGCCTCACTGGAGTGAAGAAATGACCGACTGCGGCTGCGAGAAGGCCAAGAACGACCTCGAGGAGTACCTCCACCACGAACTCCGCAAGGAGGACGCGGCGGACATCCGCGAGCACATGGAGAACTGCCCGGACTGCATGGCGGAGCTCAGGGTCGGCGAGGTGCTGACCGATGTCGTGCAGCGCGCGTGCAAGGAAACGGCACCCGAGGACCTCCGGGTGCAGGTGCTCAGCACGCTGCGCACGATGCAGAGCGCGCACTGACGTCAGCCCGCGGACGACGGCGTCTGGCGAGCGGTTCGCTGCGGTAGGTTTCTGCAGTGACCAATGCCATTGAACCGCTCGGTGTCCCCTCGGACGGTGACCTCGAGGTCGTCGTCGAACTGCTCGCTCTGCTGGGCTACGAGGCCACGACGGAGCAGGTCGCCAGGCGCATCGCGCGCATGAAGGCGGACGCGGGGCACGAGAACTGGGTGGTCAGGGGTGCCGACGGCGAGATCGTCGGGCTCGCCGGCGGACAGGTCATGTGGGGCTTCAACGACGACGCGCCCCAGGCGCAGCTCATCCTCCTCGTCGTGCGCGAGGGCAGCCACGGCGTCGGCATCGGCTCCGATCTGATCCTGCACTTCGAGAAGTGGGCACGCTCGCACGGCGCGAGCCGCTTCTTCGCCACCTCCGCCGCCGCGGTCGACAGCGTCTCGCGCTTTTACGCGCGCCGCGGCTACCACGCGGCGGGACTGCGCTTCTTCAAGGTCGGCTGACCCCGTCGTCCCCCGCGCCGAGGTGGGCGCGCTCGCCGTCGTGGTCGAAGATCGTGACGATCTCGACCGGCCGGCCGTGCGCATGGATGGCGTGCGGCACCATGGTCGAGAACGAGGCGGCTTGCCCGGCCTGCACCAGGATCCTGCGCTCGCCGAGGCGCAGGAGGGCGGTGCCTGACAGCACCGTGAACCACTCGCGACCCGGGTGCACGCCGAGTTCGTCCGTCTCTGTCGACGGGTCCGGCGTGATGCGCATCTTCGCCACCGTGACGCCGTTGAGCGCGCCCTCGCGGGACAGCAGCCAGGTCGTGCGCCCCCGTGCGTGATCCGGTTCGGGCCGGATCACGACGTCCTCCTCGTCCGCCGACTCGATGAGGTCGTCGAGCGTCGTGCCGAGCGCGCGGGCGATGGGCACGAGCTGGTCGAGGGCGATCCGGCGATGGCCCGTCTCGATCCGGCTGAGGGTCGACGCGCTCAGGTAGCAGCGCGCCGCGAGCGTGTCGAGCGACCAGCCGCGAGCAACGCGCAGACCGCGGATGCGGCGGCGGATGAGAGTGTCGAGATCGGTGTCTTGCGTCATGAGCAAGAGTGTATGTCGCAGGCGCATGGCTCGCCTACCGTTGAGCCATGAACTCCTTCTCCCATCCCGCCGGCGCGGCCGGGCACAGCGCATCCCCGGGAGCACACGTGGTGCACGCCGGGCACTCGGCGCACGACACCGCCGGCCTGGCCGGACTGCTCGACCTGGACGCGGCGATCCTCGGGTCCTACCTGTCCGACGCGACCGCGTGGGCATCGGCGCTCGCGCCGCAGTCGCCGCGGACGATCGTCGACCTCGGCGCGGGAACCGGCGCCGGCACCCTCGCCCTCGCGGAGCGGTTCCCGACAGCCGCCGTGATCGCGCTCGACCGCTCGACCGGCATGCTCGGCCGGATCGAGGCCGAGGCGAGCCGGAGGGGGTCGGCCGACCGGGTGCGGACGGTCGAGGCGGACGTCGACGTCGCCTGGCCCGTTCCGTGGCCCGTCGACGTCGTCTGGGCCGCGTCCTCCCTGCACGAGGTGCGGGATGCGGAACGCGTGATCCGCGACGTCCACGCGGCGCTCGCTCCCGGCGGCCTCTTCGCTGTGCTCGAGTTCGCCGCCCCGCCGTTCTTCGCCTTCGCGGACGCGTCCCTCGGGTCGCCGGGCTGGGAGGGTCGCGTGCACCGGGCCGCAACGGACGCGAGGGGCGACTCGCACCCCGACTGGAGCGCGCCCCTCGGCGCCGCAGGCTTCGACGTGATCGATCGGCGCGCCTTCCGGGCGGAGGTCGGACCGGGCACGCCGGATGCCGGCCGGTACGCGCGCACATACCTCGAGCGCGTCCGACCGGCGCTCGATGCCGCGCTGGACGACCGCGACCGGGCGGCGCTGGACGCGGTGCTCGCCGACGGCGCAGCGGACTCTCCGCTCGGGTCGGACGCACTCACGATCCGGACGGAGAGGACGTCATGGGCCGCCCGCCGCCCATGACGCATCACCGCGTGACGCAGCGGCACAGTGACGCACCAGCCCCGCGGTGCATCGAATCAACGACCCGAGTCGACAAGGGAGAATCTCATGACTGACCATCCGATCAACGACGTCGCGGTGATCGGCGGCGGTGCCGCCGGCCTTGCCGCGGCGGTCACGCTCGCGCGCTCGCTCCGCTCCGTCGTCGTCATCGACGCCGGGGAGCCCCGTAACGCGCCCGCCGCGGGGGTGCACAACCTGCTCGGGCGGGAGGGCATGCCACCGGCCGAGCTGCTCGCCGCCGGGCGCGCCGAGGCGCGGGGCTACGGGGCGACGATCCTTCCCGGCCGCGCGGTCACCGCCGGCCGCGCCGGGGACGGGAGCTTCGTGGTGACGCTGGCCGACGGCGGCACCGTACGATCACGGCGGCTGCTGCTCGCCACGGGCCTCGTGGATGAACTGCCGGACCTGCCCGGGGTGCGGGCGCTCTGGGGGAGGAGCGTGCTGCACTGCCCGTTCTGTCACGGCTGGGAGGTGCGCGGCCGCCGCATCGGCGTGCTCGGCAGCAGCCCGCTGAGCCTTCATCAGGTGCTCCTGTTCCGGCAGCTGACCGACACCGTCACGCTGTTCCTGCACACCATGCCCGAGCCGGACGACGACGCGTGGGAGCAGCTCGCGGCACTCGGGGTGCGGGTGGTCAGCGGCGTCGTCCGCGACCTGCGGGCCGAGGGCGACGCCCTCCGGGCCGTCGTGCTCGAGGACGGCCACGAGTTCGCGCTGGACGCGCTCACCGTCGCGCCGCGATTCGTCGCGAGGGGCGAGCTGTTCGAGCAGCTGGGCGGCACCCTCACGGAGCAGCCGACCGGCGTGTTCATCCCCGCGGCCCCCGGCGGTCGCACGGACGTGCCCGGCGTGTGGGTGGCGGGCAACTCCACCGATCTCACCGCAACGGTGGCCGTGTCCGCCGCGGCGGGAGCGGTGGCGGGCGGCGGCATCCACGGCGAGCTGACGGTCGAAGACACCGCCGCGGCCGTCAGCGCACGGCGAGCGCCGTTCTCGGCCGCCGCCGAGGCCGAGCAGGCGAGGCGCGTGCTGGGCGACCGACGGCACGGGGTCGACCTCGCCGGCGCACCGCGCTGATCTCCCCGACGACGCAGGGGCCGGGCTCGCACGAGCCCGGCCCCCCCTCCGTCTGGCGCTCTGCGCGTCAGGCGAGCGCGCGGTTGATCAGCTCCTCCTGCTCGCGGCCGTGCCGCTTGGCGGATCCGGCGGCGGGGGAGGCGGCGGCGGGGCGCGACACGACGCGCAGCTCGCGACCACCGAGCGCCCGGCTCCCCTCCATGCACATGAACGGCCACGCGCCCTGGTTCTCCGGCTCCTCCTGCACCCACACGAGCTCCGCGTCGGGGTACTGGTCGACGACGCTCTTCAACTGGTCCGCCGGCAGCGGGTAGAACTGCTCCATGCGCACGAGGGCGACGGACGTGTCCTGACGCTTCTCGAGCTCGCCGAGCAGGTCGTAGTGCAGCTTGCCCGCGTGCAGCAGGACACGGCGTACCGCGCCCTTGTCCGGAACCCGCCGGTCGTCGAGCACCGGCTCGAAGCGGCCGCTCGTGAAGTCGGCGACGGCGCTCGTCGCCCCGCGCAGGCGGAGCATCGCCTTCGGCGTGAACACCACGAGGGGGCGGCGCGGACGTGCGTACGCCTGGCGGCGCAGCAGGTGGAAGTACGACGCGGGCGTCGACGGCCGTGCCACCGTCATGTTGTTCTCGGCGCACAGCTGGAGGTAACGCTCGATGCGACCGGACGAGTGGTCCGGTCCCTGCCCCTCGTACCCGTGCGGCAGCAGCAGCACGACCGAGGAGCGCTGGCCCCACTTCTGCTCGGCGGACGAGATGAACTCGTCGATGATCGTCTGGGCGCCGTTCGCGAAGTCGCCGAACTGCGCCTCCCACATCACGAGGGCATCGGCCCGCTCCACGGAGTAGCCGTACTCGAAGCCCATGGCCGCGTACTCGCTGAGCAGCGAGTCGTAGACCCAGAACTTGGCCTGCTTCTCGGACAGGTTGGCGAGCGGCAGGAACTCCTGCCCGTTCTGCCGGTCGTGCAGCACGGCGTGGCGCTGCACGAACGTGCCGCGACGCGCGTCCTGGCCCACGAGCCGCACGGGCGTGCCCTCGACGAGCAGCGAGCCGATCGCGGCAAGCTCGCCGAACGACCAGTCGATGCTGCCGTTGCGGCTCATGTCGACCCGCTTGCGCATGAGCGCCTGCAGCTTCGGGTGGATCGTGAAGCCCGCGGGCGGGTTCTCGTGCGCGTCGCCGATCGCGGCGAGCAGCGACTCGGAGATGGCCGTGCTCTCGGGCTCGCCCGACGCGTCGTCCTGCTGGGAGTCCGGGCGCTCGAGGTCGGCGATCGCGCCGTCGTCGCCGACGGTGATCGGGATGGACGCCGTCTGCGCGGCGTGCGTCTCGGCGAACGCCCGCTCGAGGCGGTCCTGGAAGTCGCGGTGCGCGGCCTCGTACTCGTCCTGCGTGATGTCGCCGCGGCCGACGAGCGCCTCGGTGTAGAGCTTGCGCACCGACCGCTTCGCCTCGATGAGGTTGTACATCAGCGGCTGCGTCATCGAGGGGTCGTCGCCCTCGTTGTGCCCGCGCCTGCGGTAGCAGATGAGGTCGATGACGATGTCGCGCTTGAACTCCTGGCGGTAGCGGAACGCGAGGTTCGCCACGCGTGCCACGGCCTCGGGGTCGTCCCCGTTCACGTGCAGCACGGGAGCCTGGATGCTCTTGGCGATGTCCGTCGAGTACACGGACGATCGCGACTCGGTCGGCGGCGTCGTGAAGCCCACCTGGTTGTTGATGACGATGTGCACGGTGCCGCCGGTGCGGAACGCGCGCAGCTGGGAGAGCTGCAGCGTCTCGAACACCACGCCCTGGCCCGCCATCGACGCATCGCCGTGGATGAGGATGGGGAGCACCGGGAACGTGCCGACGGGCTTCCTGTCCTGCTTCGCCCGCACGATGCCCTCGAGCACGCCGTTCACGGCCTCGAGGTGGGAGGGGTTCGCGGCGAGGTACACCGGCATCTCCTCGCCGTTCGCGCCGCGGAACGTGCCCTCGGTGCCGAGGTGGTACTTCACGTCGCCGGAGCCCTGCACCGTGCGCGGGTCCTGCGTGCCCTCGAACTCGCGGAAGATCTGGCCGTACGTCTTGCCCGCGATGTTCGTGAGGACGTTCAGCCGGCCGCGGTGGGCCATGCCGATGGCGGCCTCGTCGAGGCCCTCCTCGGCGGCGGCCTGCAGGATCGTGTCGAGCAGCGAGATCGTGGACTCGCCGCCCTCGAGGCTGAACCGCTTCTGGCCGACGTACTTCGTCTGCAGGAACGTCTCGAACGCCTCGGCCTCGTTGAGCTTGCCCAGGATGCGCATCTGCTCGTCGTGGGTCGGCTTGCTGTACGGCACCTCGAGGCGCTCCTGGAACCACTGACGCTGAGCCGGGTCCTGGATGTGCATGTACTCGATGCCGGTCGTGCGGCAGTAGGAGTCGCGGAGGACGCCGAGGATGTCGCGCAGCAGGGCCTGGCGCTTGCCGCCGAAGCCCGCCGTCACGAACTCGCGGTCGAGGTCCCAGAACGTGAGGCCGTGGCTCTCGATGTCGAGGTCGGGGTGGCTGCGCTGCTTGTACTCGAGAGGGTCGACGTCGGCCATGAGGTGGCCGCGCACGCGGTAGGCGTTGATGAGCTCGTGCACGCGCGCCGTGCGGTTGATGCGCGCGGAGAGGTCGACGTGGATGTCCGGCGCCCAGCGGATGGGGGTGTAGGGGATGCGCAGGGCCGCGAAGATGTTCTCGTAGAAGTCGCGCTGGCCGGTGAGCAGCTCGTGCACGATCTTCAGGAACTCGCCGGAGCCCGCGCCCTGGATGACCCGGTGGTCGTAGGTCGAGGTCAGCGTTATGGTCTTGCCGATCGCCAGCTCGTTGAGGGTCTGCTGCGACGCGCCCTGGAACTCCGCCGGGTACTCGAGGGCGCCCGCCCCGATGATGCTGCCCTGGCCGCGCATGAGCCGCGGAACCGAGTGCACGGTTCCGATGCCGCCCGGGTTCGTGAGCGAGATCGTCGTGCCGGCGAAGTCGTCCGCGGTGAGCTTGTTGCCGCGCGCCTTGCGCACGAGCTCCTCGTAGGCCGAGAGGTACTCGCCGAACGTCATGGTGTCCGCGCGCTTGATGCTGGGCACGAGCAGCGCGCGGGTGCCGTCGGGCTTGGGGATGTCGATGGCGAGCCCGAGGTTGACGTGCGCCGGCGCGACGACCGACGGCTTGCCGTCGACCTCGTCGTAGTAGACGTTCTGGCTCGGGAAGTCGGCGAGGGCCTGCACGAGAGCCCAGCCGATGAGGTGGGTGAACGAGACCTTGCCGCCGCGCGCCCGCTTCAGGTGGTTGTTGATGACGATGCGGTTGTCGATCATCAGCTTCGCCGGGATGGTGCGCACGCTCGTGGCCGTCGGGATGGTGAGGCTCGCGTCCATGTTCGTCGCAAGGCTCTTCGCCATGCCGCGCAGCGGCGTGACCACGTCCTGGGCGACGGGCTCCTGCTGCTCGCCCGCGGGCTTCTTCTGCGCCGTGGAGGGCGCTTCGGCCGGGATCGGCTGGGCCTTCGCCGCGAGGGAGGTCGTGCGTGCCGTCGGCTGGTTGGGCGTCACCGGCGTCACCTGCTCGCCGGTCGCGGCGGCGGCCGCCTGCGCCGCATCCGCGTTGCCCGCCACCGGGCCGTCGGTGGCCGTGTCCGGCGCGACCTCCACCGGGATCTGCGGCTCGACATCGCTGTCGATGCCGCTCTCCCTGCGCGTGGTGTCCTCACCACTGTCCTCGGCACCACCACCACCGCCACCGCCACCGGCGCCGGCCGCGTCCGCGACGTCGTGGTTCTGCGGCGTGTACTTCTCGAGGATCGGCCACCAGGAGCGGTCGACGGAGTTCTTGTCCGCCGTGTACCGCTCGTACATCTCGTCGACGAGCCACTCGTTCACGCCGAATTCGGCGGCGGCCTCGTCGGTCCCGGTCCCGGTCAATTGGCTCGACACAGCCGATCGCCCACTCTCTCGCTTCGTTTTTTCCCGGTGGACGGATCAGCCCCGACCCGCCCCGCTATCTCCAACTGCCAAGCCTAAACCTTCTGGCAAAGAGACCGAGCCGTGAACATCCAGGAAGTACCGTGGACACCATGCGGTTCTACGCCACGACACCAACGCACGACCTCACATACTCCGACGTGTTCCTCGTGCCGAGCCACTCCGACGTCGGCAGCAGGCTCAACGTGTCGCTTGCGCCGAACGACGGCACGGCGGCGCAGATCCCGATCGTTTCCGCGAACATGAACTCGGTCACCGGGCCGCGACTCGCGGCGTCGCTCGCGCGCCGCGGCGGTCTCGGGGTGCTGCCGCAGGACATGCACCTGCAGGACCTCGACGCCGCGATCCGCTGGGTGAAGGATCAGCCGGTCGCCTACGACACGCCGCTCGTCCTGCGCCCGGACGAGACCGTGGCCGCGGCGCTTCAGAAGCTCCCCGCCGTGCCGGGTCACGGCATCGTGCTGCACGACGGGCGCGACGCATACGTCGGCTGCATCGAGGCGTCCCGCCTCGGCACGGCCCTGCCGGACGCGCGGCTCGGCGACCTCGTGCACGGCGCGCTGACGGCGCTCGACGCGGACGACGTGCCGACCGGGCGCGAGGCGTTCCGGCTGATGGTCGACGCGGGGGTCGAGTTCGCCCCCGTGCTGCGGCACGGCCGGGTGATCGGCACGCTCAGCCGGAAGAGCGCGCTCCGCTCGACCCTGTACGCGCCGGCGCTCGACGCGTCGGGCCGGCTTCTCGTGGCGGCGGCGGTCGGCATCAACGGCGACGTGGCGACCAAGGCGCGCGCCCTCGTCTCCGCCGGCGTCGACGTGCTCGTGCTGGACACGGCGCACGGCTACCAGCGGGGCATGCTCGAGGCGATCGCCGCAGTCAAGGCGCTCGGGCTTCCCGTGCCCATCGTCGCGGGCAACGTCGTGACCGCGGAGGCCGTGAAAGCCCTCGTCGAGGCGGGCGCGGACATCCTGAAGGTCGGCGTCGGCCCCGGCGCCATGTGCACGACGCGCATGATGACCGCGGTCGGCCGCCCGCAGTTCTCCGCGGTGCTCGAGTCCGCCGAGGCGGCGCGCGAGGTCGGTGCGCACGTCTGGGCGGACGGGGGCGTCCGTTACCCGCGCGACGTCGCTCTCGCGCTCGCGGCGGGCGCGGCGTCCGTCATGGTGGGCTCCTGGTTCGCGGGCACGATCGAGGCGCCGGGCACGATCGTCACCGGCGACGACGGCCGGCAGTACAAGGAGAGCTGGGGCATGGCCTCGACGAAGGCCGTGCAGGAGCGGTTCGGCCGCCTCGACCCCTACGAGCTGGCAAGGAAGACGCTGTTCGCCGAGGGCATCTCCAGCTCGCGCATCTACATGGACCCGCAGCGTCCCTCCGTCGAGGATCTGCTCGACATGATCACGTCAGGCGTCCGCAGCTCCTTCACCTATGCGGGGGCGTCGAGCGTCGCGGAGTTCCACGATCGTGCGCTCGTCGGCATCCAGTCCGCCGCCGGGTACGAGGAGGGGAAGGCGCTCCCGGTCTCCTGGTGAGCAAGGCCGGAGCCCGGGCGATGCGGTTCCGCCGCGGTCTGCGGCACCCGCACAGCGGGGCATGACTACACTGGGCCGAATAATGGACGACCCTCCTCCCAGTACGTCGGCGCCGTTCCGTTCGGCGCCCCGCCCATCCTTCCTCCCCCTCCCTCCGCTCGCCGGATCCGTCCCGCGTGCGGGATCCGTTCCGATAGCGGGGGACGGTGGCCGCCATGTATGAGTGGATCCTGCTCGGCGTCGGCCTCCTGCTGACCCTCGGCACCGGCTTCTTCGTCGCCTCCGAGTTCGCGCTCGTCAACCTCGATCGCTCCGATCTCGAGAGCCGCGAGGCCCGCGGCGAGAAGGGCCTCGGCCCCACCATCGGCGCGCTGCGCATCACGTCGACGCACCTCTCGAGCGCTCAGCTCGGCATCACGCTGACAACCCTGCTCACCGGCTACACGATGGAGCCGGCCATCAGCACGCTGCTCCGCGGTCCCATGGAGGCGCTCGGCGTGCCCGAGGCCATCCTGCCCGGCATCGGCACGGTGCTCGCCATCTTCATCGCGACCCTGCTGTCCATGGTCATCGGCGAGCTCGTGCCCAAGAACTTCGCGCTCGCGCTTCCGCGTCACACGGCGCGGATCGTCATCCCGTTCCAGGTGCTGTTCACCACGGTGTTCAAGCCGGCCGTGCTGCTGCTCAACAACAGCGCGAACGGCATCCTGCGCCTCGTCGGCATCGAGCCGAAGGAGGAGCTCTCGGGCGCGCGCACCGCCGAAGAGCTCTCCTCGCTGGTACGGCGCTCCGCCATGGAGGGCCTGCTCGAGGCGGACACGGCCGTGCTGCTCGACCGCACGCTCATGTTCAGCGGCCACACCGCCGCCGACGTGATGACTCCCCGGCTGCGCGTGGCCACGGTCGAGCGCGGCGACTCGGCGCAGGCGGTCATCGACCTCGCGAAGAGCACCGGATACTCGCGCTTCCCGGTCGTCGACCACGACGTCGACGACATCGTGGGCCTCGTGCACGTGAAGCAGGCGGTCGCCGTTCCCCGGGCCAAGCGCCACTCGGTGCCCGCGTCCGCGCTGCAAACGGAGCCCGTGCGCGTGCCGGAGACCATGAAGCTCGACATGATGCTCAGCGAGCTCCGCGGCCGGGGTTACCAGATGGCCATCGTCGTGGACGAGTACGGCGGCACCGCGGGGGTCGCCACCCTCGAGGACCTCGTCGAGGAGCTCGTGGGCGAGCTCATGGACGAGCACGACCGGGCGCGCGCGGACGTGGTGGTCGGCCGGGACTTCACGACGTTCCCCGGCATGTTCCGGCCGGACGAGCTGCTCGACCGCGCCGGCATCGAGGTGTCGGAGGACGGTCCGTACGAGACCGTCGCCGGCTTCGTGATGAGCGAGATCGGCCGTCTTCCCGTCGTGGGCGACGAGGTCCTCATCGAGAGCGGCGTCCTCCGCGTCGAGCGGCTCGACGGCCGGCGCATCGACCGCATCCGGTTCACGCCGAACCCACCGGAGGCGGGAGGCGACAGGCCGGTGGACGAGCTGGCCGCCGAGGTCGAGCGACGCAGGGAGGAGTCCCGTGGATAGTTACTGGGGCGGCCTCGCCGCACTCGTCGTGCTGCTCGCGCTGAACGCGTTCTTCGTGGGCGCCGAGTTCGGCGTCATCTCCGCGCGTCGCTCGCAGATCGAGCCGCGCGCCGAGGCGGGCAGCAAGGCCGCGAAGACGACGCTGTGGGCCATGGAGCACGCGACGCTCATGCTGGCGACGAGCCAGCTCGGCATCACCGTGTGCTCGCTGCTCATCCTCAACGTGTCCGAGCCGGCGATCCACCACCTCCTGGAGATCCCGCTGTCGCTCACGCCGCTGTCCGAGGAGGCGATCTCCACTGTCGCGTTCGTGATCGCGCTGCTGCTCGTCTCGTTCCTGCACGTCGTGCTCGGCGAGATGGTGCCGAAGAACATCTCGTTCTCGGTGCCCGATCGCGCCGCGCTGATCCTCGCGCCGCCGCTCGTGTGGGTGGGCCGGGTGTTCAAGCCCATCATCGTGCTGCTCAACGCCACGGCGAACGCCGTGCTCCGGCTGTTCCGGGTGGAGCCGAAGAATGAGGCCGCGAGTGCCTTCACCATCGACGAGGTCGCGAACATCGTCGACCAGTCGACGCGCGAGGGCGTGCTCGAGGATGCGGCCGGTGCACTCACCGCGGCGTTCGAGTTCACGAACAAGCGCGTGATCGACGTGGCGATCGACACGGGCAAGCTCATCGGCCTGCCGGAGTCCGTCACCCCGGCGCAGGTCGAGGCCGCCGTCGCGCGCAACGGCTTCTCCCGGTACGTGCTCGTGAACGACGAGCGCGAGCCGGTCGGCTACCTGCACCTGAAGGACGTCATCGACCTGGACGATGAGGCGGAGTTCGACGAGCCGGTGCCCGCCAAGCGCGTGCGGCAGCTCGTGTCGATCTACGAGGGGACAGAGCTCGAGGACGCCCTGGCGACCATGCGCCGCTCCGGCGCCCACCTCGCCCGCAGCTTCGACGAGAACGGCCGCACCACGGGTGTCGTGTTCCTCGAGGACATCATCGAGGAGCTCGTCGGCGAGGTCCAGGACGCGACCCGCCGCGCCTGACGTCGTTCCCGGTCCCGCTGCAACGACGACACGCCGCACCCCAGAAGTCGGGATGCGGCGTGTCGTCGTTCACGCGGACCGGGGAACGGTCAGGAGGCCCACTTCGCGCGGAGGTACTGGGCCGGCCAGTAGTCGAGGTCGGCGCCGAGCTCGTGGGCGGCGCGCAGCGGGAAGTGCGGATCACGAAGCAGCTCACGGGCCATCATGACGACGTCCGCGGCGCCGGAGGCGACGAGCTCCTCCGCCTGCTCGGCCGCGGTGATGAGGCCGACCGCGCTCACGGGCACGCCCGCCTGCTCCTTCACGTGCGTCGCGAACGGCGCCTGGTAGCCGGGGGACAGCGGGATCGGCGCCGACACGTTGCCGCCCGTCGAGATGTCGAAGAAGTCGGCGCCCGCGTCGCGCGACCAGCCGGTCACGATGGCCGTCTGGTCCTCGTCCCAGCCGTTCTCGGTCCAGTCGGTCGCCGAGAACCGCACGAACAACGGCATGTCCTCGCCGATCTCGGCACGCACGGCCGTGACGACGCGAAGCAGCAGGCGGGCCCTGTTCTCGAGGCTGCCGCCGTACTCGTCGGTGCGCTCGTTGCTGAGCGGCGAGAGGAACTGGTGCAGCAGGTAACCGTGCGCCGCGTGGATCTCGATCGCGTCGAATCCGGCCTCGACCGATCGGCGGGCCGCCGTGGTGAAGTCGTCGACGACCGCGTCGATGCCCGCGGCGTCGAGCGCCGTTGGCTCGGCGTAGCCCCCGAACGCGATGGCGGACGGGGCCACCGTCGTCCAGCCGCCCTCCTCGACGGGCACGGTGCCGTGGCCACCGGTCGAGTACGTCGACGCCTTGCGACCGGCGTGGGCGAGCTGGATGCCGATGGGGCTGCCCTGGGAGTGGGAGAAGTCGATGATGGGCCGCCAGGCGTCGCGCTGAGCGTCGTTCCAGATCCCGGTGTCCTCCGGCGAGATGCGACCCTCGGGGCTGACCGCCGTCGCCTCCGTGAGGATCATGCCGGCGCCGCCCTTGGCGAACGACCCGAGGTGCACGAGGTGCCACGCGGTCGGCACGCCGTCGCGCTCGTGCACCGAGTACTGGCACATGGGCGCGACCCACAGCCGGTTGCGCAGTGTCAGCGAGCGGATCGTGATGGGGGTGAACAGTGCGGGTGTCGGCACGGGGCTCCTCGGGTCGGTGGCCGCGCGTCCTCCACCGCCTCACCGCTCGTTCGTTCGGCGGCGGAGCGGGGATCTCGCGCAGGCCGTCTGCGATGACGAATGCGTGGCGTGCCGCGTCCGTTGGCCGGACGGCTGCCGCGCTCTCTTCCTCCTCGTACGAAGTGCGCGCGGCACTCGGTTATTCCTGACCACGGGAAACACGCGGTCGAGGCGACCGGCCGGGATGCGCGGCCGGTCGCCTCGACCTATCGTGAACGTCATGACGCACTCCGGTTCCGGTCCGAACGCCCGCCGCGACGCCGGAGGCGGGGAGTGGCGGTCCTGGTCGGAATCCGATGCGCGCGCCGACATCCGCCCGCCCGTGCCGGGCGACGACAAGTACACGCGCGGGGTCGTCGGCGTGATGACGGGCTCGGCGATGTATCCGGGTGCCGCGGTGCTCGGTGTCGAGGCGGCCGCGCGCACGGGAGCCGGCATGGTGCGCTATCTCGGGCCGGAGCGGGCGGCCGACCTCGTGCTGCAGCGCCGGCCGGAGGTCGTGACGGCGGACGGGCGCGTGCAGGCCTGGGTGCTCGGCTCGGGCATGGATGCGGCGTCGCGCTCCGCCGCGGCGACCGACGAGCTCCTGCGCGCCCTCGGCCAGGGGGTGCCGGCCGTGGTGGATGCGGGCGCGCTCGACCTCGTCGACCGGGCGGCCGGCCCCGTGGTCATCACGCCGCACTACCGCGAGCTCGCGACCGTGCTCGCCGCCGCGGGGGAGGACGTCACGGCGGAGGAGATCGCGGCGGACGCCGCGGGATGGGCCGAGCGCGCGGCGGAGCTGCTGGGCGTCACCGTGCTGCTGAAGGGGCACACGACGCACGTCGTCGGCCCGGACGTCCGCATCCGGGTGCTCGCCGGACCGGCCTGGCTGGCCTCGGCGGGCTCGGGCGACGTGCTCGCGGGCGTGCTCGGTGCGCTCGCCGCGGCCTCCGCGGACCGCATCGCCGCGGATCCGTCCGCGCTGGCCAACGTCGCGGCGTCCGCCGCCCTCGTGCACGGCAGGGCCGGGGCTCGGGCGTCCGCGGGCGGACCCCTCGTCGCACTGGACATCGCGGGTGCCGTCCCCGCCGTCATCGCGGACCTCCTCGGCGCGCCCTGAGCGCACCCGTCGCGCCCGGGATGGTTCCGTGTCGCTCGGATGCACACGGTCACATGCGCGGGACCACGTCGATAGGCTGAGCCGCAACGCAGGGAGTTCTTCGGATGGGCAAGCTCACGTACGACTCGCACCTCACGGTGGAGTTCGATGATCGGCTGCTCGCGCACCTGCAGGTCGTCATCGGGATGAAGCTGCGCCGGGGCGAGTCCTTCTACTTCAGCTGGCGCGACGATCCGAAGGCCGGCGACGGACGCAGCACGATCTGGCTCCACGACGGCGTGCCGTTGTACTACCGCTACTACGGGGGCAAGGCGCCGAGCCTCAACCGGCACTGGATCGAGGCGCTCCTCGCGACGGCGAACACCGCGACGGGTCTGCAGATCGTGCGCGAGCCGACGGGTGCGGAGGCATCGGCCGAGGGCGACCTGTGACGCGCGTCGAGATCGTGTACGACAGCCGGCTGTACTCCATCGGCAACCGCGACGCCGCGTCCGTGCGTGCTGAGGTGGCGGGCGCGCTCGCGTCGAACGCGCCGTACTGGCTCGAGGTGCAGCGGGGCGAGGGCGACTACACGGCCGCGTTCCTGCTCATCGCACCGGGCATCGCGTTCGCGGTCACCGAGGTGCTCAGCGGACCGGCGTCGCCCCCCGAGGACTGATCGGGAGAGGTATCGTCAGTCAGCGCGGCGGCGGCGCCGGCGTGGCCGGCCTGACCTTACGAGCCGTCGGCCGAGATCGTGGGAGCACCAGGCTCATCCACGATGTGCAGGCCCTGGGGGCTGTTGGCGAGCTCGAGGAGCTTCTCCAACCACTCACGGTTGAGCTGCGGAGCCGTGTTGCCCGAGTAGAGGAAGAGCAGGGGAATAGCCGGCTGGATCCAGGCCGTGCCCCGTCCGGAGCCCGCTGCGAGCCCGTTCGTCCACGAGAAGAAGAAGCTCTCGTTGCGGCGCAGCTTGGAGCCCATGACCACCTGGAGATGGGCGAGCGGACGATCGTCGATGGGGATCTCGAAGCCCCGCTGCCCGTAGACCAGTCTTCCCATGGACGCACCTTTCAGCCGGCCGGGGATGGAGTCGCCGCGGTCCGCTGTTCAGTTCTATCAGCATCGGCATCCGTGCAGGCGCCGCGACACCGGCCGCGACCGGCTCGACCCGTGCCCCCGGTAGAGTCGAGCCGATGATGTCGCCGGGGAGTGCAGTGCGGCGCGCCGCGGCCCGGCCCGCCGTGCTCTGGGCGGCGTTCCTCCTGGTCCACGTCGCGATCGCCGCGTTCGACCTGGTCGACGTCGCGTCCAACCCCATCGGGGATGTCCGCCGCGTGTACTTCGGCTGGGCGCGGGAGACCCTCGGCGGCACCGTGGTCGGCATCGACACGCCGTTCGTGTACCCGATCCTCGCACTGCCGCCGATGCTCGCAGCGGCGGCCCTCGGCTGGGAGTCGTACGCCGGCACGTGGATGCTCATCGCGATCGCCGCGGACGCCTGCGCCTTCGCCGTGCTGCTGCACGCGCCCCGGCTCACCCGGGTTCCCTGGCGCGCGCGGGTCGGCGCCGCGTGGTGGTGGATCGGGTTCCTCGCGCTGCTCGGCCCCATCGCCCTCGGCCGCATCGATGCGCTCACCGTGCCGCTCGCGCTCGTGGGACTGCTCGCCGTCGCGACCCGGCCGGTCCTCGCCTCCGCGCTGCTCGCGATCGGCGCGTGGATGAAGGTGTGGCCCGCGGCGCTCGTCGGTGCCGTGCTCGTGGCATGCGGGGCACGGCGCCGGGTCGTCGCGACCGGGGCGATCGTCTCGGGCGCGATCGTGCTCGCCGCCCTGCTCCTCGGCAGCGGGGGCAACGTGCTGAGCTTCGTCACCCAGCAGACGGGGCGGGGCCTGCAGATCGAGTCGCCGGTGAGCACTGCGTGGCTGTGGCTGGCCCAGGCCGGCGGGAACGCGAGCATCTACTACGACCGGGACCTGCTGACCTTCCAGGTCCGCGGTGCCGGCGTCGACGTCGCGAGCGCCATCATGACGCCGCTGCAGGCCGTCGCCGTGCTCGGGCTCGCGGCGGTGGGCGTGCGCGCCACCCGGCGCGGGACCGGGGCGGACGAGCTGCTGCCCGTGCTCGCGCTGGGTCTCGTCGTCGCGCTCATCGCGTTCCACAAGGTCGGCTCGCCGCAGTTCACGTGCTGGCTCGCCGCGCCGATCGTGCTCGGCCTGCTCACGCGGGGTCGCCGGTTCGCCGTGCCCGCCGTCTTCGGGCTGGTGCTCGCCCTGCTCACGCAGCTGGTCTATCCGGTGCTGTACGGCATGCTGCTCGCGCTCTCACCCGCCATGCTGACGGTGCTCACACTGAGGAACGTGCTGTGGTTCGTGCTGCTGGGCTGGTGCGTCGCGCGGCTGTGGAAGGCTGGTCCGGTGCGGGCGCCACTCGGCGGGCGCACCGCGGTGACGGAAAGGGGTCTGACGTGCTCGTAGCATTCTCGGTCGCACCGAGCGGGGGAGAGGAGCCGGACGCCTCCGTGCACGACGCGGTCGCCGCGGCCGTGCGCGTCGTCCGGGAGTCCGGCCTGCCGAACCGCACGGACGCCATGTTCACCACGATCGAGGGGGAGTGGGACGAGGTCTTCGATGTCGTCCGCCGCGCGACCGAGGCCGTCGGCCGCTTCGGCACTCGCGTGTCGCTCGTGCTGAAGGCGGACATCCGGCCCGACCGCACCGGTGAGCTCACCGGCAAGCTCGAGCGCCTCGAGCGCGCGCTCGAGGAGGGCGCCGGCGGTTCATAGCGACCGCCGCGGTGCACACCGGCGCGGTGGCGTCGCACGCAGCGGTTAGGCTCGATCGCGTGAATCCCCCCTCCTCGGGGCCGACGCAGCTGTCGTCGGCCCGTATTCGTTGTGCCCTGCTCGCGCTCGCCCTCGGCGGTTTCGGCATCGGCGCGACGGAGTTCGTGGCGATGGGGCTCCTGCCCACGATCGCGGCCGACCTGCTTCCGGGCGCATACGCCGCATCGCACGAGGCCGCCAACGCCCAGGCGGGGCTACTGATCACGGCGTACGCGCTCGGCGTGGTCGTCGGCGCGCCCACCATCGCGGCCGCCGCCACCCGATGGCCGCGCAAGCGGCTGCTGCTCACGCTGCTCGCGGCATTCGCGGTGGGCACGGTCCTGTCCGCCGTGCTGCCCACCTTCGAGCTCGTGCTGGCCGCGCGTTTCCTCGCCGCTCTCCCGCACGGGGCGTACTTCGGCATCGCCTCGCTCGTCGCCGCGTCCCTCATGGGCGAGGGCAGGCGCGCCCGCGGCGTCGCGTTCGTGCTCTCCGGCCTCACGATCTCGAACGTGATCGGGGTGCCGCTCATCACCTGGGTGGGGCAGACGTCGGGATGGCGCCTCGCCTACCTGCTCGTCGCGGCGATCTTCGCCGCGACGTTCGCAGCGGTCTGGTTCGTCGTCCCCGCTCAGGAGGGGAACCCCGGCGCGAGCGTGCGCTCGGAGCTCCGCGTGTTCACCCACGCCCAGGTGTGGTGGGCGCTGCTCATCGGCGCCGTCGGCTTCGGCGGCCTGTTCGCCGTGTACACGTTCGTGTCGCCGATCGTGACCCAGGTCACCGGACTCGGCCTGGAGCTCGTGCCGGTGACGCTCGTGGTCTGCGGGCTGGGCATGACGGTCGGCAACATCGTCGGCGGCTGGTACGCGGACCGCGGCACGCGGCGCTCGATCTTCGTGTTCTTCGGCGCGATGATCGTCTCGCTCGTGGGGCTCGGCCTCACAGCGGGGACGATCCCCGGCCTGTTCGTGTTCGTGTTCCTGGTCGGCGCGTCCGCGTCCGCGTTGTCGCCGAGCATCCAGGTGCGCCTCATGGACGTCGCGAAGGACAGCCAGTCGATCGCGGCGGCGCTGAACCACTCGTCGCTGAACATCGGCAACGCGTCCGGCGCCTTCTTCGGCGGCCTCGCCGTGTCCGCCGGTCTCGGCTACCTCGCGCCGGTCTGGGTCGGGCTCGCCATGAGCGTCCTCGGCGTCGCGCTCGCCGTCATCAGCTTCTCCCTCGACCGGCCCGCGGTGCGGGAGCGACCCGGGCGTGAGCCGCGCCCGACGACGCGCCCCGTCGCCGCCCAGGGTTAGCGGGGCGGCGCCGAACCGGGCCGGCTACCCCGTGCGCATTCTCGGTGCGGCTACTCCGTGCGCAGCAGGATGCCGTCCTGGATCGCCCGCTTCCGCAGCGCGACCTTCGTGCCGACGTCGAACCCCGCGACGCGGTACTTCTCGCGGATGCGCTTCAGGTATGACTTCGCCGTCTCCTCGGAGATGCCGAGCTGGTACGCGACCGACTTCACCGGCTCGCCGCCGCCGTAGAGCGCCATGACCCTGCGCTCCTGGGCGCTGAGCTTCGGCACCCCGCCGACGTCCGTGGCGTTGATCGCGAGGTCGAGCTCGCTCGAGATGTAGGACGATCCCGCGTTGGCGAGGCGGATGGCGTCCACGATCATGCTGGCGTCCTCGCTCTTCACCAGGTAGCCGAGGGCACCGGAGGCCAGCGCCTCCCGCACGACGGCCGGCTCGGAGTACGTGCTCATGAGCACCGTCTTGACGCCGGTGGTGCGCAGCGTCGACAGCTTGAGCGAGATCGGGATGTTGTCCTTCAGGTCGAGGTCGAGCAGCACGACGTCGACGGGGAACTCCGGGTGGGTGAGCAGCTCGGGCCAGGTCGACACGGCCGCGACCATGTTGATGTCGCTCGCGGCGCCGCGGATCCACTCCGTCAGTGCGCCGAGGAGCATCTTGTGATCGTCGACGATCGCGAGTCTGATGCGTTCTGTGGGGGATGCCATGAGAAGTCCTTCGTCCGGATGCTGTGGGTGCTGCGGTGTCGCGTGCGCGCTGTGGTGCTGGCTGGGAGGAGCGGTCACTGGTCGGCCGGATTGCCGACGATGCAGTCGATGTCGACGCGGACACTGCCATCCTTGATCTGGACGACGTGGGAGCCGACCTTGCCGAGGGCCTCCCACAGCGACGGATTCACGCGCTTGCGGGGGATCCCGGTCGTGCTGATCGCGATGGGCAGCACGACCTTGCGGTCGATGTTCGTGCCGGGTGCGGGCTGCTTGATCGGGCCGAGCGTGAGCCGCACGGTCACGCCCTGACGCGTGCTGCTCGTGAGCAGCAGCCAGGTCGCGGAGAGCAGGCCGTCCCGCTGGCGGGGATGCATGAGCCCCGCGAGGGCGCTCGGGTCGACGAGCCGCACCGAGGGGCCGAGGAACTCGGACTCGCTGATGGCGTGGTGCAGCCAGGTCTCGCGCCTGCCCTCGATGAGGTGCAGACGCAGCTCCGTCGCGAGCGAGGCCGCGGTCGATGCGGTCTGCGGTGAGAGGGGGAGGGGCTCCGTGCCCGTCGCCACGTTCTCGAGCAGGTGCTCGGCCGCGAGGTCGAGACGGGCCAGCTCCTCGGAGGCGAGCATGCCCACCGCGAAGCGCGGCGCTGAGACGGTGCTCTGCACCTGCACGCGGTCGAGCTCGATCTGCACGATGCGCCGGAACCCGGTGACCACGACGATGCCGAGGGCGGCGGGGAAGACCGCACGCATCACGGCGACGAGCAGCGCCGCGAGCACGGGCTCGTCCGGCGCGAGATCCTGCGGGCGGGCGAACAGGGTCGCGACCACGAGCAGGACCGCGACCACGACCGCGGCGGTGAGGATCTCGCGCGAGCGGCGCAGCGTGACGAGCAGCACGAGCACCCCGCCGACGGCGATCGAGGCCGTGCCGTAGCGCCCGATGTCCCGGTCCGGCAGCACCGCGATGAGGTCGAGGGCGACGACGGCGGCGAGCGAGACGAGGATCGCCGCGAACGCCCAGTTCGGCAGGCGCGACGAGTTGCGCCCGACGAACGACGCCGCGACGAATGCCACGGAGATCAGGAGGATCCAGGAGAACAGGGTGAGCGGGGCGTTCGGGTGGTGGTCGTACTGCAGAGCGAACTGCAGAAGCCCGCAGGCCCCGACGAGGCCGCAGACGAGCGCCGTGCCGAAGCCGAGGTAGTCGGTGCCGACGGATGCCGGGCGCGTTCCCGCGGTCTTGATGGGCCTCGTGCGCCTGCTCTCGAGTCCCGCGATACTGCCGAGGGTGTTCTCCTCGATCGTCGATGTCACTTGGGTACCTCCAGGACAACGGTCGTGCCCGAGCCAGGGGCGGAGAAGAGGCGGGCGTTGCCGCCGACGTCACGCAGCCGCGCGACGACGGACTCCTTGAAACCGAGCTTCGCGGTGTCGATGTCGCCGATGTCGAAGCCGACGCCGGAGTCCGTCACGAGCGCCCGCACGGTGGTGGGATCGTCGGTGATGGTCACGTGGGCGACCGTGACGCCGGAGTGCCTGCGCACGTTCTCCAGGCACTCGGCCAGCGACAGCAGGAAGGCGTCGAGGATCTCGCTCGGCAGCAGGACCTGCCCGGTGCCGTGCCAGCTGACCTCGAGACCCATCCGCCCGAAGCGCTGCTTCACGTTCTCGAGGGTGTTGCCGAGCACGGACTCGTCGACCGGCTCGAGCGTGTAGCCGTTGGACGACTGCGGGGCGGGAGCCGCGCCGAGCCGCAGCTGGCGCAGCAGGCGGGCGTCGTCTGCGGCCTGCTGGCGCAGCGCCCCCTCGGAGACGCCGTACCCGGAGTGCGCGAGGAGGGTGAGCGTCGCGAGCACGGTGTCGTGCAGCAGCCGGGCGCCCTGCCTGCGCTGCGCCTCGGTCTCGCTCGCCTGGCGCTCCGCCCGGTGGGCGCGGCCGATGTTCGCGATGCGGCGGGACGCGCGGCGCAGGCTGGCGGACAGCCAGGACCCGACGAGGAAGGCGGCCGTCCACACGAACAGGACGAACGCGAGCAGCGCCGGCGTGTACCCCGTGCCGAAGGTCACAAAGATGATGAGCGCGACGGAGAGCACGAAGGACACGGAGACAACGGCGAGGCGGGACGCGCGGGGCTTCATGACGACCGCGATCGACGACGTCGACCCGGCGGCGAGCTGCGCCGCCCCCAGCATTCCGGCGAGGGTCGTCTCACCCTCGGGACGGACGCTGACGAGGAGCACGATCAGCAGGGCACTCAGATCCGTCGCGATGGCCCAGCGCAACCAGGCGGAGACGGAGATGCGGTACTGGCTGTAGGCCAGCACGCCGAAGAGCGGCAGCGTCAGCAGGAGCGTGCCGGGTTCGACGGCGCCGGGAAGGGCCAGCAGCACCAGCGCGAGCGCGGTGAAGCCCAGGCCGAACACGCGTGCCGTCCTCTGGAGCAGCAGGTCGCGCTCCCGCAGGATTCGTTCCATTCGTCCTCGGCCACTCACTCGCGTCAACAGGGAAGGAGAGGCGAGCGGTGCTTCCACCGACCCCGCGACCCCCGTCGGGGGCTCGACAAGCGTCCACAAAGATCGATCCCCCACGCAGCATTGTAGGTGGGAAAGAGCCGATCCGGTTACTGCATCGAGGAAATACGGCCGGGGTGCCGTCGCCTGGACGGTTCCCCCGGCGCCCCCCGTGCGGGGCGGCGCCGTTCACTCCGGGGTGATCCACCCCTGACGGACCGCGTGACGGCGAAGCAGGAGCTTCGAACCCAGGTCGATGCCGACCGCGAGGTACTTGCGCCGCGCGCGTTTGATGTACGACTTGACGGTCTCCTGCGTCGTCTCCATGTCATCGGCCACCTGGCGGATGGAGCGGCCGGCTGCGTAAAGCACGAGCGCCCGCATCTCCTGCCTGCCGAGGCCGGGGTCGACGTCGGTGGCGCCGTCGGTCAGGGCGCGCTGCACGACGGGCGAGTGGCGCTGACGGTCGACGGCGGCGGCGCGGATCGCCTCGAGCAGCTCGGCGGCCGACTCGCTCTTGGGCACGAACGCGATGGCACCGGCCCGGATGGCGCCGCGGATGGATGCGGTGTCCGCGTGCCTGCTGATCACGATGGTCTTGGCGCCCGTCGCGGAGATCGCGCGGATCTTGACGCCGATCGGGATGTCGTCCTCGAGGTTCAGGTCCATGACGACGATATCGGTCGGGAACCCCTCGCTCGCGAGCAGGCCCCGCCACGAGGTCGTGGTCACGGCGACGTCGATGCCGCTGCGCGACTTCGCGAGCCGGGCACTCAGCCCGTCGAGCAGGAGTTGGTGGTCGTCGACAATGGCGACGCGGAGTCGGGCGGGCGCGGGTGCGCCGAGGGTCATACGGGTCATCGAACGGTCCAGTTCTCGCAGCCCGCACCCGGCACCCCCCGTGCCGGTATTGCGGGGTCTGGCGAAATACTAGGAACGCGCGGGGGCGCGCGGGGGCACGACAGCTCGTTTCACCCCTGTACTGGGGCGCAGCGGTGGCCCCCGTTCAGGTCGGATCGGCCCCCGTTCGGGTGGCGAGAAGGCGCTCGAGGTGGTGCCCGACCGCCTCGTCCTCGATCAGGAAGCCGTCGTGCCCGAACGCGCTCGTGATGACCGCCGGCTCGTCGCCGTCGATGGTGTGCGGGATGTGGCGGGCGAGCACCTCCTGATCGGGCACCGGGAACAGCCGGTCGCTGTCGATGCCGAGCACGAGCGTCGTCGCCTCGATGGCACCGAGCGCCCGGCCGACACCGCCGCGGTCGCGACCCACGTCGTGGGAGTTCATCGAGTCGACGAGGCGGAGGTAGCTGTTCGCGTCGAACCGGCGCGTGAAGCGGTTGCCGTGGAAGTCGAGGTACGACTCGACGGCGAAGCGCCCGTCGCCGCCCAGCGGGCTGATGCCGCTCTGCCACGACCGCGCGAAACGATCGTTGAGCTCGCTCGGGCTCCGGTAGTTGAGGAGCGCCATGCGCCGGGCGAGGGCGAGGCCGAGGTGTGGGCCCTCGCCGTCCGGCGCGTCGTAGTACTCGCCGCCGCGGAACTGCGGGTCCATGCGTACGGCCTGCGCCTGGACGGAGTTGAGTGCGATCTGGTCGGCACTCGACCGCGGCGGTGCCGCGAGCACCGCGAGGCGCTCGACCCGGCGCGGGGCGAGGATGCCCCACTCGAGCGCGTGCATCCCGCCCATGGACCCGCCCACCACGGCGGCCCAGCGATCGATGCCGATGACGTCGGCGAACGCGATCTGCGCACGCACCTGGTCGCGGATGGTCACGTAGGGGAAGCGCGGCCCCCACTCCCGGCCGTCCGGCGCGAGCGACGCGGGACCTGTCGAGCCCTGGCAGCCGCCCAGCATGTTCGGGGCGACGACGAAGTAGCGGTCCGTGTCGATGGCCCTGCCCGGCCCGACGACGCCCGACCACCAGCCGGCGGTGGGCTGGCCGGGCCCCGCGGCGCCCACGAGGTGGCTGTCGCCCGTGAGCGCGTGCAGCACGAGGATCGCGTTGTCCCCGGCGGGGGAGAGCTCTCCCCAGGTCTCGTACGCGATGCGCGCGACGGGGAGCTCGTCTCCCCGGTCGAATCGGAACCGGCCGATCGAGGCGAAGCGGCGCTGGAACACGGGGTCGCCCTCGCGCCAGGCCCCCGTCGCCGGCGGTTTGCCCAGCAGGGATCGCACCTGGGCGTCCGTGACGAAGCTCGAGGGAACCGTGTCTTCGGAGATCTGCCAGTCCATGGTGCGTCAAGTACAGCAGACGCACGTCGGGGCGGACGCAGTGTTACGCCGCCCGCTTCCGCGCGCCCGTCGATCGCCCGGAGAGACGCCGGGTTCTAGGTGGTCGTGGGCACCCTGTCAAGCCTCCGCGATGGAAATGACGATCGTTATGACAACGAACTACAGTCAGGGCATGTCCCCCGGATGGGGGTACGGCTTACGGGTCGAGGACCGCGACCGGAAGGCCGTGGATCGGACCGGTATGGGAGGGATTCTGATGACGATCATCGACGACGCAGCGGGCATGAAGACCACGATGGGCGACGCCCCACTGCGCATTGCACTCAACGAGGACGACGAGATCGAGCAGCGCGCGGGGTTCATCCTCGGCGCCTCCGTCGATCCGGTGAAGGACTACCTGCGGCAGCTGTCGAAGGTTCCGCTTCTGACGGCCGAGGAGGAGGTCTCGCTCGCGAAGCGGATCGAGGTCGGCGTGTTCGCGCAGGAGAAGCTCGACACCGAGACC
>Ga0210040_10001247_pt1 | contig 39215 bp, 38 predicted proteins | sample CryGeyCG12114_NA_FD_185462 | JGI IMG/M metagenome (GOLD analysis project Ga0210040, IMG submission 185462) | Groundwater microbial communities from aquifer - Crystal Geyser CG19_WC_8/21/14_NA (SPAdes) (version 2) | ecosystem: Environmental > Aquatic > Deep subsurface > Groundwater | place: USA... | reverse complement strand
GCGGTGGACGGCCGCGGTCAGGTCACCGCCGTCGTGCCGGTAGGCCAGCGCCAGGCCCGTGCGGAAGGGCGCGACCGCGGCGACCCGGACGTCGGCGTCGAACGGGGCCGGCCGCACCAGCACGCCGGGGTTCAGCACGTCGTCGGGGTCGAGCACGCCCTTGACCTGCTCGAACAGGCTGATGGCGGCGGGGGAGTACATCACCGGCAGCAGCTCGCCGCGGGCCCGGCCGTCGCCGTGCTCACCGGAGACCGACCCGCCGTAGCCGGCCACCAGCTCGGCGGCGTCGGTGATGAACGCGCGGTACCGGGGGCGGCCGTCGTCGTCCCCGCCGCCGCCGAACGGGAAGTCGATGCGGACGTGCACGCAGCCGTCGCCGAAGTGCCCGTAGGGCAGCCCCTGCAGCCGGTGCTGGGTGAGCAGGGCGTCGAAGTCGCGCAGGTAGTCGCCCAGCCGGCCGACGGGGACGGCGGCGTCCTCCCAGCCGGCGTGCGCGGGCCGGCCGTCGCTGGTCCGGCCGGCCAGGCCCGCGCCGTCCTCCCGGATCCGCCAGATGGCGGCGGCCGCTGCGGGGTCGGTGACGACCAGCGCGTCCAGCGCGCCGGCGCCGGCCACCAGCTGCCGGCCGCGGTCGGCGACCTCGGCCGCGACGTCGCCGGTGAGCTCCACGATCAGCCAGCCCTGGCCACGCGGCAGGTCGGGCACGGTCGCGGCCGGGACGTCGCGCAGCCGCTGGACGATCCGGGAGTCCAGGCCCTCCACCGCGGTGGGGGAGTAGGGCAGGACGCCGGGGGTGGCGTCGGCGGCCTCGGCCATCGACGGGTAGCCCAGGACGACGAGCGCCCGGAACGCCGGCTCGCTCACCAGCCGCACGGTCGCGCCGAGGGTGAGCGCCAGGGTGCCCTCGCTGCCCACCAGGGCGCGGGCCAGGTCACCGCCCCGCTCGGGCAGCAGGTGCTCGAGGGCGTAGCCGGAGACCTGCCGGTCGAAGCGGCCCAGCTCGGTGCGGATCGTGGCCAGCGAGGCGTCGACCAGCGTCTGCAACGGTGCGGGGAGCCCGGTCGGGGCGGCGCCGCTGGTCAGCTGCAGCCGGTCGCCGCCACCGGTGACGACGTCGAGCGCGGCGACGTTGTCCGACGTGCGCCCGTAGCCCAGCGCCCGGGAACCGCAGGCGTTGTTGCCGATCATCCCGCCGATCGTGCAGCGGCTGGCGGTGCTCGGGTCGGGCCCGAAGCGGAGCCCGTGCGGGCGGGCGGCGGCCTGCAGGGAGGCGTGCACGGCCCCCGGCTCCACCACCGCCGTCCGGGTCTCCGGGTCGACCGACCGGACCCGGGACAGGTGCCGGCTGAGGTCCAGGACGACGCCGGGTCCGACGGCGTTGCCGGCGATCGAGGTGCCCGCACCGCGGGCGGTCAACGGGATCCCCAGCTCGCGGCAGACGGCGAGGGTGGCGATCACCTCGTCCGGGTGGCGGGGCCGGACCACGGCCCGGGGCAGCACCCGGTACAGCGAGGCGTCGGTGGAGTAGAGCGCGCGGGCCAGGCCGGAGGCGTCCACGTCTGCGACCCCGGCGCGGCGCAGCCCGTCCAGCAGCTCGGGTTCAGCGCTCACCGGGGCACGCCGCGCTGGTCGGGACGGGGCTGGTGGCAGGTGACCGGGAACGGGAACGCTCCTCATCGAGGGCCGATGGTCTGTCTCGGACGAACCTAGCCTCCCCGTGCGCCGCGACCTGGCACCGACCTCAGCCGCCCGGCCGGCGGTCGGCCGGCTCGTCGGCCGGCTCGTCGGCCGGCTCGTCGGCCGGGGCCAGCGCGTCCAGCACGGTCTGCCGGAACCACAGCTGGGCGGCGGTCTCCCGGTCGCGGGCCTGCCAGAGCAGCCGCACCTCGAACGGCGACATGACGAACGGCGGGTCGACCACCTGCAGCGGCCAGCGCTCGGTGATGGTGCGCGCGGCCCCTCCGGGGATGATCGCGATCAGCCCGCAGGTGTGCACGATGTGCGGCAGCACGGAGAAGTGCTGCAGGGTCACCGTGGTCTTGCGGGTCACCTGCAGCTGCTCGAGGACCTGTTCGGGTGCCCGGTGGCCGGTGTTGGGGTTGACCACCGCGTGCCGGCCGGCCAGGAACTGCGGCATCGTCATCCGGCCGTCGACCAGCGGGAAGTCCTGGCGGACCAGGCACACGTAGCGGTCGCGCAGGAACACCGCACTGCCCAGCGGGCCGGACACCGGCGCGCTGGTGATCGCCGCGTCCACCCGGCCGGAGGTGAGCCAGTCCGCGACCCGTTCGATCTGCATCGGCACGACCTCCAGCTCCACCCCGGGGGCCTCGCGGGCCAGGTGTTCCAGGACCTGGGGGAGCAGGCTCATCTCACCGACGTCGGTGAGGCAGATCCGGAAGCGCCGCTGCGCGGTGCCGGGGTCGAACCTCCGGGTGCTGTCGACGGTGCGGTCGATCCGGATCAGCGAGTCCTTGAACGAGGCGTACAGCTCGGTGGCCAGCGCGGTGGGCCGCATGCCCTGCCGGGTGCGCAGGAACAGCGGGTCGTCGAAGTGCTTGCGCAGCCGGGCCAGGGCGTGGCTGACCGAGGGCTGGGTGACCTGCAGCGCTCGGGCCGTCCGGGTCAGGCTGCCCGTCTCGTGCACGGAGACGAAGGTGCGCAGCAGGTTCAGGTCCATCCCGGTCATCCGAGAAACATAGACGCCGTCTATGCAGACGTGTGGCCAACATTCATTGGTCACGGTGACCCGGCGCACATACGCTCCGCCGCGGCACAACCCCCGACGACGAGGAACCGCTCCATGTCCACTGTCCGCACCGCGACCTACGACGTCCTGCGGCGGGAGGGCCTCACCACCATCTTCGGCAACCCCGGCAGCAACGAGCTGCACTTCCTGGCCGGGATGCCGGCCGACTTCCGGTACGTGCTGGGCTTGCACGAGGGCACCGTGCTCGGCATGGCCGACGGGTTCGCGCTGGCCAGTGGACAGCCGGCGTTCGTCAACCTGCACGCGGCGGCCGGCACCGGCAACGCGATGGGCGCGCTGACCAACGCGATGACCGCGCACAGCCCGCTGGTGGTCTCCGCGGGGCAGCAGGTCCGCTCCACGCTCGGCGTCGAACCGCTGCTGGCCAACGTCGAGGCGGCCCAGCTGCCCAGGCCGCTGGTGAAGTGGAGCGCGGAGCCGGCCACCGCTGCCGACGTCCCGCGCACCGTCAGCCAGGCGGTGCACACCGCCCGGATGGAGCCGCAGGGGCCGGTCTACGTGTCCGTGCCCTACGACGACTGGGCCGCCGAGGCCGGCGAGGCGAGCGAGCACCTCACCGCGCGCACCGTGGCGCAGGCCGGGTCGCCGTCGGCCGCGCAGGTGGCCGACCTCGTCGCGACCCTGTCCGCCGCGCAGAACCCGGTGCTGGTCGTCGGGCCGGCCGTCGACGCGGTGGCCGCCAACGGGCTGGCCGTCGCCCTCGCCGAGCGGCTGGCGATGCCGGCCTGGATCGCCCCCTCGGTGCACCGCTGCCCCTTCCCGACCCGGCACCCGTCCTTCCGCGGCGTGCTGCCGGCGGCGGTCCGCGGCATCTCCACGCTGCTGGCCGAGCACGACCTGATCGTGGTCGTCGGGGCACCGGTCTTCCGGTACCACCAGTACGAGCCGGGCGACTACCTCCCGCCGGGCGCCACCCTGCTGCACCTCACCTCCGACCCGGCCGAGGCCGCCCGCGCCCCCATGGGCAGCGCCCTGGTGGGCGACCTCACCGCGGTGCTCGAAGCGGTCCTCGCCGAGCTCCCGGCTGCGGACCGGCCGATGCCGCCGGCCCGGCCGGTCCCCGAGCTGCCCGCCGAGCAGCCCGGCGGCATGTGGCCGGAGGCGGTGTTCAGCACGATCGACGCGGTCACCCCGGACGACGTCGTCTACGTGAAGGAGTCCACCTCCACCACGGGCGTGTTCTGGGACCACGTGGACATCAGCCTGCCGGGCAGCTTCTTCTTCCCCGCCGCCGGCGGGCTCGGGTTCGGCATGCCCGCCGCCGTCGGCGTCCAGCTCGCCCGGCCCGACCGTCGGGTGGTGGGGCTGATCGGCGACGGATCGGCCAACTACGGGATCACCGCGCTGTGGTCGGCGGCCGCCTACCGGGTGCCGGTCGTCTTCGTGGTGCTGAAGAACGGCACCTACGGCGCGCTCAAGGCCTTCGCCGGCTTCATGGGCGTCACCGACGTCCCCGGCCTGGACATCTCCGGCATCGACTACTGCGCGATCGCCGAGGGCTACGGCGTCCGCGCCCGCCGGGTGGAGGACGCGGCCGGCCTCGCCGAGGCCCTCCGCGAGGGGCTCGCCGGCGACGAACCGCTGCTCATCGAGGTCCCGACGCTGTCCACGGACCCCTTCGCGTGACCCCCACCGGTCGTCGCCCGGCCCGGCGAAGCCCACGAGGCAACAGCTCGGCGACAACCGGGTCAGGATTGTTGACGATCCTGGCGACACTCTCCTAGCGTGCACCGACCGTGCCGGGAGGCAGCAGCACCCGCCCCACCAGAACCGCCCACCCCGTCCCTGCAGTGCACTCAGTCAAAGAGGACAGAGCCATGAGACGAACCACCCTGATCACCCTGACCGCGGTCTCCGCGCTGGCGCTCAGCGCCTGCGGCGGCTCGGACTCCGACTCCGGCGACGGCGGGTCCTCGGCGGACGGTGGCACCACCGCCGTCACCGTGGGCGTGCTGCCGGTGCCCGACACCGCCGCCATGTACCTCGGCGTCGACCAGGGCTTCTTCAGCGACGAGGGCCTCGACGTCACCCTCCAGCCGACCACCGGTGGGGCCGCCGCCGTCCCCGGCGTGGTCTCCGGCACCTACGACTTCGCCTTCGGCAACTACCTGTCCGGCATGGTCGCGGCCGACACCGGGCTGCCGCTGAAGTACGTCACCAACGCCACCACGGCCACCCCCGAGTCCGGCTTCCAGGCCGTCGTCGTCCCCAAGGACTCGCCGATCCAGACCCCCGCCGACCTGGCCGGCAAGCGGGTCTCGGTGAACAACCTGGCCAACATCAACGACACCACCATCCGGGGCGTCGTCGACGCCGACGGTGGCGACTCCGATGACATCGAGTTCGTCGAGGTGGCCTTCCCCGACGCCGTCGCCGCCGTCACCAACGGTCAGGTCGACGCCGCGACGGTCAACCCGTGGACCTCGTCGATGGAGGACGAGTTCCGGGTCATCACCTACAACTTCACCGACTACACCGAGGACCTGGACATCGCCGGGTTCTTCACCTCGAACGAGACGATCGCGGACGACCCGGAGCTGGTGGAGTCCTTCCAGACGGCGATGAACAAGTCGCTGGAGTTCGCCCAGGAGAACCCGGACGAGGTGCGCCGGATCATCCTCACCTACACGAAGCTCTCCGAGGAGACCGTGCAGGAGCTCGTGCTGCCGGTCTTCCGCACCGAGATCAACCGGGACGCCCTCGAGGAGCTCGGCAAGTCCGCCGCGGAGTACGGCACCATCAAGGAAGAGCCCGACCTGGACACGCTCCTCCCGTGACCGTCGACCCGACGGACGACAGGGGGGCATAGGACGTGTCGCAACGGACCAGCAGGATGTCGGCGCGGCTCTCGGGACCACTCCTGGGCCTCGTGGGCATCCTGCTGTTCCTGCTCATCTGGGAGGCGGTGCCCCGCCTCGGGATCGTGCAGGAGCGCTTCCTGCCGAGGGCCAGCACGGTCCTCGGCCGGCTGGTCGAGTACCTCGGCCAGCAGGACTTCTGGACCAGTGTCCGGGAGACGATGGTCGCCTGGGCCGTGGGCCTGCTCATCTCGGTGACCGCCGCGGTGGTGCTGGGCCTGGTCATCGGATCCAGTGAGTTCCTCCGCAAGGCCACCCGCTCGACGATCGAGTTCCTCCGGCCGATCCCGTCGGTGGCCCTCATCCCGCTCGCCGTGCTGCTGTACGGCGCGAAGCTGGAGTCGTCGCTGCTGCTGATCATCTACGCCTCGTTCTGGCAGGTGCTGCTGCAGGTGATGTACGGGGTGGCCGACGTCGACCCGGTGGCCTCGGACACCGCCCGCAGCTACGGCCTGGGCTTCGCCGCCCGGGTCCGGTACGTGCTGTGGCCGACCGTGCTGCCCTACCTGCTCACCGGTCTGCGACTGGCCTCGGCGGTGGCGCTGATCCTGGCGATCACCGCGGAGCTGATCATCGGCAGCCCCGGGCTGGGCTACCAGATCGGCCTGAACCAGGCCGGCGGCGCGGTCGTGGAGATGTACGCGCTGATCATCGCCACCGGGATGATCGGCGTGCTCATCAACTTCGGCGTCCGCTTCATGGAGCGCCGGGTGCTGTCCTGGCACTCCTCGGTCCGAGGGGAGCTGCTGGCATGAGCGGGAAGAAGCGTCGCAAGGGCGACTCGCTCCCGGCCCGGATCGGCTTCAGCCTCGGCCTGCCGGTGCTGCTGATCGCGATCTGGTGGCTGTCGACGGTGGTGTCGCCGAGCTTCTTCGTGCCGACGCCGCCGGAGCTGGTGCAGACGTTCTGGGAGACGTGGGTCGGCCCCCGCTTCCACACCGACCTGCTGCCCAGCGTCGTCCGGCTGGCGATCGGGATCGTGGCCACGATCGTGCTGGGCGTCGTGCTCGGGGTGCTCATCGGCTCCAACCGCGCGCTGCGCAGCCTGACCGAGCCGATCTTCGAGTTCTTCCGGGCCGTTCCGCCGCCGGTGCTGGTGCCGCTGCTGATCCTGATCATCGGCATCAACGACCAGATGCGGATCGTGGTCATCGTCTCCGGCGCGATCTGGCCGGTGCTGCTGAACACGGTGGAGGGCGTCCGGTCGGTGGACTCGGTGCTGACCGACACCGGCCGCACCTACGGCATCACCGGGTTCGCCCGGCTGCGCTACCTGGTGCTGCCCGCGGCCAGCCCGCGGATCATGACCGGCGTGCGTCAGTGCCTGTCGATCAGCCTGATCCTGATGGTGATCTCGGAGATGTTCGGCTCGTCCTCGGGCCTCGGGTTCACCATCGTGCTGTTCCAGCGCTCCTTCGCCGTGCCGCAGATGTGGAGCGGCATCGCCGTCCTCGGCCTCATCGGCATCGCGCTGTCCCTGATCTTCCAGTTCACCGAGCGCCGTGTGCTCGGGTGGTACCTGGGTCAACGAGAGGTTCAACGTGACCAGTAGTGGAGCGGTCCGCATGCAGTCCTCGGCGCAGACGGACCGGCCGATGCTGTCGGTGCAGGGACTCAAGAAGGTGTACTCGTCGGACTCCGGTGACGTGGAGGCGGTCCGCGACCTGACCTTCGACATCGCCGCCGGGCAGCTGGTCTGCCTGGTCGGGCCCTCGGGTGCGGGCAAGACGACGCTGCTCAAGTGCATCGCCGGCCTGCTCAACCCCACCTCCGGCGTGGTGGAGCTGGACGGTCAGAAGGTGACCGAGCCGCCCAAGAAGATGGCCGTGGTGTTCCAGGAGTACGGGCGCAGCCTGTTCCCCTGGATGACCGTGCGGGACAACGTCGACCTGCCGCTGAAGAACCAGCGGGTGCCCAAGGCCGAGCGGCAGAAGCTGGTCGACGACGCGCTCGAGGCGGTCGGCCTGGCGCACGTGCCCAGGAGCTACCCCTGGCAGCTGTCCGGCGGCATGCAGCAGCGGGTGGCGATCGCCCGGGCGGTGGCCTACCGCCCGCAGGTGCTGCTGATGGACGAGCCGTTCGCGGCGGTCGACGCGCAGACCCGCGCCGACCTCGAGGACCTCATGCGCGAGATCTGGGGGAAGCTCGGGGTGACCATCCTGTTCGTCACCCACGACATCGACGAGTCGGTGTACCTGGGCGAGCGGGTGATCATCCTGTCCAACTCGCCGACCGTGGTGCAGGAGGACCTGACGATCGACCTGCCGGCCGAGCGCAGCCAGCTGGAGACCCGTTCCAGCCCGCGGTTCGCCGAGCTGCGGCACCACGTGTACGAGCAGATCCAGCGCGCCAAGAACCGCACCGCCTGAGCCCGGAACGCAGGACGGGCCGGCTGCACCGCAGCCGGCCCGTCCTCGTCCCTGGTGCGCGGACCAGGGGTCAGTCGCCGTCGGCCTGCGGCTTCACGGCCAGCACCGGGCGGTCGGCGTCCAGCAGGATGCGCTGGGCGGCGCTGCCCATCAGCAGCTTGCCGACGGGGGAGCGGCGGCGCAGCCCGATCACGATCACGGAGGCGCCGGACTCCTCGGCGGTCCGGACGACGGTGTCGGCCAGGTCCCCGCTGTGCGGGGCCTGCCGGACCTCCAGCGTGATCCCGGCGTGGTGGGCGCGCCCGGTCAGCTCGGCCACCAGCTCCGGTGGGGCGACGTCCGCACTGACCGGTGCGCCACCCCGGGGGGTGTTGAGGACCAGCAGGTCCTCACCCCGGCGCTGTGCCTCCGCCAGGCCGGCGGCGAACGCCGCCTCGCCCTCGGGGGTGGGCACGAAACCGACGAGGACGGTCACACGGACTCCTTGGTGGTGGTGGTGGTGGTGGTGGTGGTGGTGGCGGCGGGCTCGTTCTCGGCCGGGGTGGCCCGGCGGCGGCGGAGGGCCGCCCGGACCGGTGGGAGCAGCGCCACGAGCAGGAAGACGACCAGCAGGACGCCGGAGATCGGTCGGGTGAAGAAGCCGGTCGCGTCGCCGTCGAAGATCAGCAGCGACCGCCGCAGCGAGTCCTCCAGCAGCGAGCCGAGGACGAAGGCGAGGACCAGCGGTCCGGGGTCGAACCCGAGCTTCTTCATCAGGTAGCCCAGTGCCCCGAACAGGATCACCAGCAGGATGTCGAAGACGCTGTTGTTGACCGTGTAGGCGCCGACCAGGGTGATGAGCACCGTGATCGGGGCGAGCACGGTGGCGCGCACCCGGAGGATCCGGACGAAGAGCCCGACCAGGGGCAGGCTCATCACCAGCAGCAGGATGTTGCCGACGTACATCGAGTTGATGACGCCCCAGAAGAGCTCCGGCTCCTGGGTGACCAGCTGCGGGCCGGGGCTGACGCCCTGGATCAACAGCGCACCGAAGATGACCGCCATCGTGGCGTTGGCCGGGATGCCCAGCGTCAGCAGCGGGATGAAGGACGACGTCGCGGCCGCGTTGTTCGCCGACTCGGGCGCCGCGACTCCCTCCACCGCGCCCTGGCCGAAGCGCTCGGGGTGCTTGGCGCGCCTCTTCTCGACGGCATAGGCCGCCAGCGAGGCCAGCACGGCGCCGCCCCCGGGGAGGATGCCGAGCACGAACCCGATCACCGAGCCCCGGCCGATCGCGCCGGAGGACTGCCGGAGGTCGGCGCGGGAGGGCCAGACGTTGGCCACGGTCGCCGGTGCCTGCACCTTCCGGTGCCGTTCCTCGAGGTTGTAGAGGATCTCGCCCAGGCCGAAGAGGCCCATGGCGATCGGCACGAAGTCCAGCCCGTCGGCGAGCTCGAGGCTGCCGAAGGTGAACCGCTCGGCGCCGGTGAAGCCGTCCCGGCCGACGGTGGCGAGCAGCAGGCCGACGCAGGCCGCGATGACGGCCTTGAGCCGGTCGCCGCTGCTCACCGTGGAGACCAGCAGGATGCCCAGCAGGGCGAGCGCGGTGTACTCCGGCGGCCCGAAGTCCAGCGCGAAGCTCGCCACCACCGGGGCGACCACGGACAGCACGATGATCGACACGGTGCCGCCGACGAACGAGCCGATGGCGGCGATGCCCAGGGCGGTGCCGGCCTTGCCCTGGCGGGCCAGGGCGTGCCCGTCGAAGACGGTGACGACCGAGGACGCCTCGCCCGGCAGCCGGAGCAGCACCGAGGTGATGGTCCCGCCGTACTGGGCGCCGTAGAAGATGCCGGCCAGCATGATGATCGCGGTCACCGGCTCGAGGCCGAGCGTGATCGGCAGCAGGATCGCGATGGTCGCCGCCGGACCGAGCCCGGGCAGCACGCCGATCAGCATGCCGATGACGACGCCGATCAGGCAGTAGAGCAGGTTGGTCGGTTCCAGGACGACGCCGAAGCCGTCGATCACCGGTGCGAGGTCCACGGGATCTCCTAGAAGAGGTGCGGGATCGGGACGGAGAGCGCCGCGACGAAGAGCAGGTAGAAGGCGACCACGACACCGAGGCTGATCACGACCGACGTGCGCCAGCTCTCGTGGCCGAGGAAGCGCAGCCAGACGAAGGCGAGCAGCGCCGCCGGGATCTCGAAGCCGATGACCCCGATCAGGGCCACGAAGCCGACCATCGAGGCCAGGCCCGCGACCACCAGCCAGCTCGCCCCGGTGAAGCGCTCGGCGTCCTCGGTGCGCCGGGCGACCGCCAGGAGGCCCAGGCCCAGCAGCACCAGGGCCCCGCTGACCAGCAGCGGGAAGGTGCCGGAGTCCGGGTCGCGCGCGGAGCCCACCCCCAGCGCAGCGGAGCCGACGACGGCGGCGACGCCCAGCGCGACCACGGCGGCGGCGACCAGCACGTTGGCCAGCGGGCCCGCCGCGGGCGGCCGGCCCTCGTGCTCCTCGGCCTCCACCTGGTGGACGGCCTCCTCCAGGCTCAGCTCGGCTGCCGGATCGCGCTCCGCCGGAGCCGGGCCGGCCCCGGCGGCGGGCTGCCCGCCGGGGCCGGTGGCGGCGTGCGCTCCGCTGTGCGGAGCGGTCATGCGTCCCCGCCCAGGTCGATGTCGTACTGCTCGACCACCGAGCGGTAGTCCTCGAGGTTCGACGACCACTGCTCGCGCAGCTCGTCGCCGTCGACCTCGTTCGGGGTGAGCTGGTTGTCCGCGTTGAACTGCTGGTAGCTGTCGGACTCGAAGGCGGTCTGGAACGCCTCGGCCAGCTGGTCCAGCACCTCCTGCGGCGTCCCCTTGGGGGCGAAGACCGCGCGGGACTGCTGCACCGGGACGTCGTAGCCGGCCTCGACCGCGGTCGGGGTGTCGGGGAGGTAGGTCGGACGCTCCTCGGCGAAGGTCACGATCGGGGTGAGCTCGCCGGCCTCGATCTGCTCGATCGCCTCACCGAGCTGGATCGAGCCGACGTCCACCTGGCCGCCGAGGACGGCGGTCAGGGTGGGGGACCCGCCGTCGAAGGGCACCGCGGTGGCGTCGATGTCGGCCTGGGCGAAGAGCAGCTCCTGGGACAGCTGGCTGCCGGTGCCGACGCCCGTGGTCCCGAAGGTGATCGGCCGGCCGGCCGCGGCCAGGTCCTCGACCGTGCTGAAGCCCGAGCCGGGGGCGGTCACCAGCACGTAGTCGTCCTGCGAGATCCCGGTGACGATCTCGTAGTCGCCGATGTCGACCGCCTCGTCGGCGGGGACGGCGAGCGGGGTGATGTAGCCCAGGCTGCCGTTGAACACCATCAGGGTGTGCCCGTCGGCGTCCTCCCCGGCGAGCTCCTGGGCGGCCAGGGCGCCGTTGGCGCCGGGCTTGTTCTCCACGGTGATCGCCACGCCGAGCTCGTCGGAGGCGCCGTCGGCCAGGGCGCGGGCGATCAGGTCGGTGCTGCCGCCGGGGTCCTGACCCACGAAGACGGTGATCGGGTCGTCGCCCGGGAAGTCCGCCGCGTCGGCGTCCGAGCCGCCGCCCACGTTGCCGCCGCAGGCGGCGACCGAGAAGGTCAGCGCCAGCCCGAGGCCGGTCACCGTCCAGCGGCGCGCGCCGAGGTTCCTGGTCATGTCGTTCTCCTCTTCGAGACGCCGGCGGTCCGGCTGCGGGCGCTGTGAGCGGGGTCACCAGCGCCGGGACGGGAGGAGCCTAGGAAGGCAGACTCATGCATGTCCAAAACCGTTGTGGCATTGATTGATACCTTGCCAGTATGGCCTTCACCCTGGAGCAGCTCCGTGGTTTCGTCGCCGTGGCCGACGAGCTGCACTTCGGGCGGGCTGCCGCCCGGCTGAAGATGACCCAGCCGCCCTTGAGCCGGCAGATCCAGAAGCTGGAACGGGCCGTGGGGGCCCAGCTGCTCGAGCGGGACAACCGCCGGGTCAGCCTGACCGCGGCCGGCGGGGTCTTCCTGGTGGAGGCGCGGCGGCTGCTGACCCTCGCCGACGGTGCGCCCGAGCTCGCCCGCCGCGTCTCCTCGGGCTCCAGCGGTGTGCTGCGGATCGGGTTCACCGCGGCATCGACCTACGGCGTGCTCGGCCGGCTGCTCAACCAGCTGGCGCAGGCGCTGCCCGACGTCGACGTGGAGCTGGCCGAGATGGTCACCCGGGAACAGGTCGCCGGACTGCTCGACGAGGAGATCGACCTCGGCCTGGCCCGCCCGCCGTTCGACGCCGAGACGTTCGGCTCCCGGCTGCTGCACCGCGAGGCGCTGCTCGTCGCCGTCCCGCCCGGGCACCGGCTGCTGGAGCTGGCGCGCCCGGTGGAGGCCGCCGACCTGGCGGGGGAGCCGGTGATCATGCACTCGCCCACGAAGGCGCGGTACTTCTACGACCTGGTCGTCGGGGTCGTGCCGTACACCTCGGAGAACACCGTGCACACGGTGAGCCAGGTGCTGACGATGCTGTGGCTGGTGGCCGCCGGGCGGGGCATCGCCTTCGTCCCCGAGTCGGCGGCGCGGTTGAGCATCGAGGGCGTCGAGCTGGTCCGGCTGCACACGCCGGTCGCCGAGCCGGTCGAACTCCACCTGCTCTGGGCCCGCGGGTCGAAGAACCCGGCGCTGCGGCGGGTGCTGGAGGTGCTGGCCGGCGGCGGACCTGGGGAGCCGATGCCCTGACGGCATCATGTGATGCGGAAGTGCTCTTGGACAGGCATCGTCCGGCGTTCCTACCGTGACCGGGACCACCACCGCCGCCGCGACGTCCGTCGTGCGGGTGCGGACCCGTCGGACCGAAGGACACCTCCCGTGACGTTGCTCCCCCCGGACGTTCTCGCTGACCGGCTGAAGTCGGGACTGCTGTCCTTCCCGGTCACCCACTTCGACGCGGACCTGCAGTTCGACGAGCCGCGGTACCGGGAGCACCTGGCGTGGCAGTCCAGCTTCGACGTCGCCGGGCTGTTCGCCGCCGGCGGCACGGGGGAGGGGTTCTCGCTCACCTCCGCCGAGGTCGACCGGGTCGTCCGGACCGCGGTGGACGAGGTCGGCGGCCGGGTGCCGGTGGTCGCGCCGGCGACCGGGGGCACTGCGGTCTCCGTCGCCCAGGCGCAGGCCGCCCAGGCCGCCGGCGCCTCGGGCATCCTGCTGTTCCCGCCCTACCTCACCGAGGCCAGCCAGAAGGGCCTCGTCGAGCACATCAGCGCGGTCTGCCAGGCGACCGAACTCGGCGTCATCGTCTACAGCCGGGCCAACGCCGTGCTGGCCGACGTGACCGTCGCCGAGGTGGCCGACCGGAACCCGAACCTCATCGGGCTCAAGGACGGCGTCGGTGACATCGAGCAGATGACCCGCACCTTCGCCCGCGTCGGGGACCGGCTGATCTACGTCGGCGGGCTGCCCACCGCGGAGACGTTCGCCCTGCCCCTGCTGCAGCTGGGCGTGAGCACCTACTCCTCGGCGCTGTACAACTTCCTGCCCGAGTTCGCGCTGCGCTTCTACGCCGCCGTCCGGGCTCAGGACCGGGACGCCGTGTACGGGATGCTCACCGACTTCGTCATCCCCTACCTCGACATCCGCGACCGCGCCCGCGGCTACGCCGTCTCCATCGTCAAGGCCGGGCTCACCGCGGTGGGCCGGGACGGCGGCCGGGTGCGGCCGCCGCTGAGCGACCTGACCGCCGCCGAGCTCGCCGACCTGACCACCCTGGTCCAGAAGGTCTCCTGAGCCGGCTGCCGCACCCCCCGAGAGGACATCGATGAGCGGACGGACGCCGACCGTGGCCCGGGTCGAGGTCGTGCCCGTCGCCGGGCACGACAGCATGCTGCTGAACCTCAGTGGCGCGCACGGGCCGTTCTTCACCCGCAACATCGTGATCGTCACCGACGACGAGGGCCGGGAGGGCGTCGGGGAGGTGCCCGGCGGCGAGGCGATCGCGCGCACCGTCACCGACGCCGAACCGCTGCTGCTCGGGCAGCCGGTGGCCCGCTTCGCGGCGCTGCTGCGCTCGGTCGCCGACACCTTCGCCGACCGCGACGCCGGGGGCCGCGGACTGCAGACCTTCGACCTGCGCACCACGGTGCACGCGGTGACCGGCCTGGAGTCGGCGTTGCTGGACCTGCTCGGCCAGCACCTGGGGGTGCCGGTGGCGGAGCTGCTGGGCGACGGCCAGCAGCGCGACGTGGTGCCGATGCTGGGGTACCTGTTCTACGTGGCCGACCGCTCGGCGACCGACCTCCCCTACGTCTCGGAGCGCGCCCCGGCCGACGGCTGGGAGCGGCTCCGCCGCGAGCCGGCGCTCACCCCGGACGCCGTGGTCGCGCTGGCCGAGGCGGCCCAGGCCCGCTACGGGTTCGCCGACTTCAAGCTCAAGGGCGGGGTGCTGCCCGGCGAGCAGGAGGTGGCGGCGGTCCGCGCGCTGGCGGAGCGGTTCCCCGACGCCCGGGTCACCCTCGACCCCAACGGCGGCTGGCTGCTGGCCGACGCCGTCGAGCTGTGCCGCGACCTGCACGGCGTCCTGGCCTACGCAGAGGACCCGGTCGGTGCCGAGGGCGGGTTCTCCGGCCGGGAGGTCATGGCCGAGTTCCGGCAGGCCACCGGGCTGCCCACGGCCACCAACATGATCGCCACCGACTGGCGGCAGCTGGCCCACGCGGTGCGCTCGAACGCGGTGGACATCCCGCTGGCCGACCCGCACTTCTGGACCATGCGCGGTTCGGTGCGGGTGGCCCAGCTGTGCGCGGACTTCGGGCTGACCTGGGGCTCGCACTCCAACAACCACTTCGACGTCTCGCTGGCGATGTTCACCCACGTCGGCGCCGCCGCGCCGGGGGAGATCACCGCCCTGGACACCCACTGGATCTGGCAGGACGGCCAGGCGCTGACCCGCGCCCCGCTGCAGATCCGGGACGGCGGGATCACCGTGCCGACCGCGCCCGGGCTGGGCGTGGAGCTGGACCGGGACGCCGTCGCCGCCGCCCACGAGCTGTACCGGGAGCACGGCCTGGGCGCCCGGGACGACGCGGTCGCCATGCAGTACCTGGTGCCCGACTGGCGCTTCGACCCCAAGCGCCCCTGCCTGGTCCGTTGACCCACCCCCACCACCCCTGGAGCACCTCATGACGACGACGTCCGCCGCTGCCCCGACCGCCGTCGCCGAGGCGGTGCTCGACCGGATCGAGTCGGTGACGCTGTCCTCGGTCACCCTGCCGCTGCCCAACCCGATCAGCGACGCCAAGGTCTTCACCGGCCGGCAGCGGCCGATGACCGAGGTGGCGTTCCTGTTCGCCGAGATCCGCACCGAGGGCGGGCACGAGGGGGTCGGCTTCAGCTACTCCAAGCGCGCCGGCGGCCCGGCCCAGTTCGCCCACGCCCGCGAGGTCGCACCCGACCTCATCGGCGAGGACCCCAACGACATCGCCCGGTTGTGGACCAAGCTCGTGTGGGCCGGCGCCTCGGTGGGCCGCAGCGGCGCGTCGACGCAGGCCATCGCGGCCATCGACGTCGCGCTGTGGGACCTCAAGGCCAAGCGGGCGGGCCTGCCGCTGGCCAAGCTGCTGGGCGCCCACCGGGACTCGGTGCGCTGCTACAACACCTCCGGCGGGTTCCTGCACGAGTCCGTCGAGCAGGTCAAGGACAACGCCACCCGCACCCTGGAGAACGGCGTCGGCGGCATCAAGATCAAGGTCGGCCTGCCGGACTCGGCCGAGGACCTGCGCCGGGTGCGTGCCGTCCGGGAGCACCTGGGCGACGGCGTGCCGCTCATGGTCGACGCCAACCAGCAGTGGGACCGTCCGACGGCCATGCGGGTCAGCCGCCGGCTGGAGGAGTTCGACCTGGTCTGGATCGAGGAGCCGCTGGACGCCTACGACGCCGAGGGGCACGCCCAGCTGGCCCGGTCGCTGGACACGGCGATCGCGACCGGCGAGATGCTCACCAGCGTCGCCGAGCACCGGGAGCTCATCAGGCAGGGCTCGGTGGACATCATCCAGCCCGACGCCCCGCGGATCGGCGGCATCTCCCAGTTCCTCAAGCTGGCCACCCTCGCCGACGACGCGAACCTGCTGCTGGCGCCGCACTTCGCGATGGAGATCCACGTCCACCTCGCGGCGGCCTACCCGCACGAGGCCTGGGTCGAGCACTTCGACTGGCTGTACCCCCTGTTCAACGAGCGGCTGGAGACCCGGGACGGGCGGATGCACCTCTCCGACCGGCCCGGCCTCGGCGTCACGCTGACCGAGCAGGCGCGCGCCTGGACCGTGGACCGGGTCCACGTCGACGCGCCCCGCTGACCCCCGACCACCACCGCAGGAGGAGCACCCCATGAGCGACGTCCTGAGCATCGACCCGCGCACCGGTTCCGTGGCCGAGGTGGTCGCGCAGGAGACCACCCCGGAGGAGGTGGCCCGGCTCTGCGCCGCGGCGCTGGCCGCCGCCCCCGGCCTGGACGAGCTCGGCCGGGCCGGGCGGGCCGCGCTGCTGCGCTCGCTGGCCGACGCGCTGGAGGCGCGCCGGGAGGACGTCGTCGCCGTCGCCGACCGGGAGACCGCGCTGGGTGCCGGCCGCCTGAACGGCGAGCTGACCCGCACCTGCTACCAGCTGCGGCTGTTCGCCGAGGTGCTCGACGAGGGCAGCTACCTCGAGGCGACCGTCGACCACGCCGGGGACACCCCGATGGGGCCCCGCCCCGACCTCCGTCGGATGCTGCTGCCGATCGGCCCGGTGGCCGTCTTCGGCGCCAGCAACTTCCCGCTGGCCTTCTCCGTGCCCGGCGGCGACACCGCCTCCGCGCTGGCCGCCGGCTGCCCGGTGGTGGTCAAGGCGCACGGCTCGCACCCGGCGACCTCGCAGCTGGTCTTCGACGTCCTGGTCGCGGCGGCCCGGGAGGCCGGCGCTCCCGACGGCACCCTGGGGATCGTGCACGGGCTGCAGGCGGGCGCGGCGCTCGTCGCCCACCCGGCGATCCGCGCGGTCGGCTTCACCGGTTCGGTCACCGGTGGCCGCGCGCTCCTGCAGATCATCGAGCAGCGGCCGGACCCCGTGCCGTTCTTCGGCGAGCTCAGCAGCCTCAACCCGGTCGTGGTCACCCCGCAGGCGGCCGCCGAGCGCGGCACCCGGCTCGGCACGGAGCTGGCCGGCTCGTTCACGTTGGGTGCCGGTCAGTTCTGCACCAAGCCCGGCCTGGTGCTGGTGCCCGCCGGCGCCGAGGGCGACCAGGTCGTCGACGCGATGGCCGCGGCCGTGCGGGCCAGCAGCGCGCAGGTGCTGCTCAACGAGGGGATCGCGGCGTCCTTCGGCACGCTCTCCAGCGGTCTCGCCGACGCGCCGGGGGTCACCACGGTCGCCCGTGGCACCGACGGCGACGGCACCGGGTTCACCGCCACGCCGCTGCTGCTGAGCACCTCGGCCGCGCAGCTGCCCGAGCAGGTCACCGACGAGGTGTTCGGCCCGGTCACCGTGGTGGCCCGCTACGACGGCGAGCCCGAACTGTTCTCGGCGCTGGCGGAGATGCCCTCCTCGCTCACCGCCACGGTGCTGCGCGGCGCGGGGGAGACCCAGCTTCCGCTGGCGGTGTCCCAGGAGCTGCGCACCCGCGCGGGCCGGATCGTCTACGACGCCTACCCGACCGGCGTCGCGGTGTCCTGGGCGCAGCACCACGGCGGGCCGTGGCCGTCGACCAACTCCCAGCACACCTCGGTGGGCACGTCCGCGATCCGCCGGTTCCTCCGCCCGGTCACCTGGCAGGGGGCGCCGGCCGACGTGCTGCCGGCCGAGCTGACCGACGACTTCACCGGCATCCCGCGGCGGATCGACGGCGTGCTGCAGCTGCCGTCGTGAGCGGGCGGGTCGCCCTGGTCAGCTCCGAGCGCGGGCTCCGGGTCGACCCGGACCTGCCGATCGCGGCCCCCGCGCTGCGATCGGCGGGTCTGGCCGTCGACCTGGTGCGCTGGGACGACCCGGCCGTGGACTGGGCCGGGTACGACCTCGCCGTCGTCCGCTCGTGCTGGGACTACGCCTGGCGCCGGGCGGAGTTCCTGGCCTGGGCGGCGACGGTGCCGCGACTGCGCAACGCCGCCGAGCTGCTCCGCTGGAACACCGACAAGACCCATCTGCGCGACCTCGTCGGAGCGGGTCTGCCCGTCGTCCCCACGGTGTGGGACCCCGTCGAGGCGGGACAGCTGCCCGACGCCGCGGAGTGGGTGGTCAAGCCGTCGGTGTCGGCCGGTTCCCGGGACACCGCCCGGTGGTCGGACCCCGCGGCGGCGCTGGCCCACGTCGCGGAGCTGACCGCGGCCGGGCGGACCGCGATGCTGCAGCCCTACCTGCCCAGCGTGGACGACGCGGGGGAGACCGCGATGCTCTTCCTCGGCGGGCGGTTCACCCACGCGGTGCGCAAGGGCCCGCTGCTGGCCCCGGGCGAGGGGGTACGGCAGGACCGGGACAGCCGCGGCGACCTGCGGGCGGTCACCCCGACGCCGGCCCAGCTGGAGGCGGCGCAGGCGGTCCTCGACGCGGTGCCGACGCTGCTGCCCGGCACGGAGCCGCTGCTCTACGCCCGGATCGACCTGGTGGCCGACGCCGAGGGCCGGCCACTGCTGCTGGAGCTCGAGCTGACCGAGCCGAGCCTGTTCCTGCCGCAGGCCCCGGCCGGGGCCGTCGCGCAGCTGGTGGCCGCGGTGGAGGCCGCGATCAGGTGAGCACCGTCGTCGTGCCGGTGTGACCGCGGTCCTGGGGGGCTTCGCCGCCCTCGCCGTGGTCATCGCCGTCGGCTGGCTCACCGGCCGCACCGGCGCGCTCGGACCGGACGCCGCCGGGGTGCTGTCCCGGCTGTCGTACTACGTGGCCACCCCGGCGCTGCTGCTGCTCACCCTGGCCGACGCCGACCCGGCGGCCCTGCTGTCGGCCGCGCTGGTGGCCACCGGCGGCAGTGCGCTGCTGGTCGCGGCGGTCTACGTCGTGCTCGCCCGCTGGTGGTGGCGGCTGCGCCCGGCCCAGCTGGCCACCGGGGCGCTCGCCTCGGCGTACGTCAACGCCGGCAACCTGGGCGTGCCGATCGCGGTCTACGTGCTCGGCGACGCCTCCTACGTGGCTCCGGTGCTGTTGTTCCAGGTGCTGGTCATGGCGCCGCTGGGCCTGTCGGTGCTGGCCGGCTCGCACGACGGCACCGGCCCGGCGCCGTCCCGCTGGAAGGTGCTCAGCCAGCCGGTGCGCACCCCGGTGGTGCTCGGCTGCGCGCTCGGGCTGCTGCTGGCCGAGACGGGGCTGGAACTGCCCTCGGTGGTGCTGCGGCCGGTGGAGCTGCTCGCGGCACTCGCCGTCCCCGCCGCGCTGCTGGCCTTCGGCACCAGCCTGCACGGCGCGCCGCGGCCGGCGTCGGGCGACGGCGGCGGCCAGGTGTGGCTGGCCGTCGTGCTGAAGAACCTGGCCCAGCCGCTGCTCGCCTACGTGCTGGGCCGCTGGGTGGTCGACCTGTCGGGGGTGCCGCTGCTGGCGGTGACGATCACCTCCGCGCTCCCCACGGCCCAGAACGTCTTCGTCTACGCCACCTCCTACGACCGCGGCACCGAGCTCGCGCGGGACGTCGTCCTGCTGACCACCGTGCTCTCGGTCCCGGTCCTCGTGGGCGTGGCGGTCGCACTCGGATGAGCGGAGGACCCATGACGGGAACGGACGACCGGGACGTCGTCCTGATCGGCGGCGGCGTGATGAGCGCGACCCTGGGCGTGCTGATCGGCGAGCTGGAGCCGAGCTGGACGATCACCGTCGTCGAACGGCTGGCGGAGGCCGGGCTGGAGAGCTCGCACGCCTGGAACAACGCCGGGACCGGGCATGCCGGGCTCTGCGAGTTCAACTACACGCCGCGCCGGCCCGACGGCACGGTCGACGTGTCCGCCGCCGTCGGCATCGGCGAGCAGTTCCTCGCGTCGCTGCACCTGTGGGCGCAGCTGGTCGAGCGGGGACTGCTCGGCCCGCCGGAGGACTTCATCCGGTCGGTGCCGCACCTGGGCCTGGGCCGGGGCGCCGACGGGGTGGCCCACCTGCGGGCGCGCTGGGAGGGGCTGCGGGACCACCCGCTGTTCGCCGGGCAGGAGTTCTCCGACGACCCCGCGGTGCTGGCCCGGTGGCTGCCGCTGGTGTTCGAGGGGCGGCGGCCGGGCGAGCCGATCGCGGCCACCCGGTCGGCGCAGGGGACCGACGTCGACTTCGGCGTGCTCACCCGCCGGCTGCTGACCGCCCTCGCCGGACGCGGCGGCGAGCTCCGGTTCGGGCAGGAGGTGCGGTCGCTGCGGCGGCAGGACGGGCGCTGGGAGCTGGACCTCCAGGACCGCCGCAGTGGACGGCGTCAGCGGCTGCACGCGCCCTACGTCTTCGTGGGCGCCGGTGGCGGCACCCTGCCCCTGCTGCAGTCGGCGCGGGTCCCGGAGGTCCGCCGGTACGGGGCGTTCCCGATCAGCGGGCAGTTCCTGCGCACCGACCGCCCGGACCTGGTCGCCGCGCACGCGGCCAAGCTGTACGGCCACGCCGCGCCGGGTGCCCCGCCGATCTCGGTGCCGCACCTGGACCGCCGGGTCGTCGGCGGCCGCCAGCACCTGCTGTTCGGCCCGTTCGCCGCGTTCTCCCCGCGCTTCCTCACCCACGGCCGGCGCACCGACCTGCCGCGGTCGGTGCGACCGGGGAACCTGCCGACCCTGCTGGCCTCGGCCCGGGACAACCGGGGCCTGATGGCCTACCTGGTCCGGCAGCTGACCCAGCCGGCCCGGGCGCGGATCGCCGCACTGGCCGAGTTCGTGCCGTCGGTGCGCGCGGAGGACTGGGAGCTGGTCACCGCCGGGCAGCGGGTGCAGCTGCTCACGTCGACCGACGGGCGCGGCACCATGGTCGGCTTCGGCACCGAGATCGTCACCTCGGCCGGTGGCTCGCTGGCCGCCCTGCTCGGCGCCTCACCGGGCGCCTCCACCGCCGCCGCCACCATGGTCGACGTGCTGGCCGCCAGCTTCCCGCAGCGGATGCCCCAGTGGGCACCCCGGCTGGACCAGCTGGCGCCGGCACCGGCGACCGTTCGCAGCTGGGACCCCGCCGAACTCGGCCGCATCAGCGCGCACGCCCGCCGGGTGCTGCGGCTGACCCCGGTCGACCCCACCCCTGGAGAGGACCTGCCGTGACCTCCGCGACCACGACGCCGGCCACCCTGGTGCCCGCGCTGCTCGCCGCGGTCGGCCCCGCCGGCCTGGTGGACGACCCCGACCAGGCACGTGGCTTCCTCACCGACTGGCGGGGCGCGTGGTCCGGCGCAGCCGCCGCGGTCGTCCGGCCGGCCAGCACCGAGGAGGTCGCCGCCGTGCTGCGTATCTGCCGGGAGGCAGGCGTCCCGGTCGTGCCCCAGGGCGGCAACACCGGTCTGTGCGGCGGTGCCGTGCCCGACTCCTCCGGCCGGCAGGTGGTGCTGTCCCTCACCCGGATGCGGCGGGTGCGCGAGCTCGACCCCGCCAACCAGACCATCACCGTGGAGGCCGGTGCGGTGCTCCAGGCGGTGCAGGAGGCGGCCGCCGCGGCCGGGCGGCTGTTCCCGCTGTCGCTGGGCGCCGAGGGCAGCTGCACGATCGGCGGGAACCTGGCCACCAACGCCGGCGGCACGGCCGTCCTCCGGTACGGCACGATGCGCGACCTGGTGCTGGGCCTGGAGGTGGTGCTGCCCGACGGGCGGATCTGGCACGGGCTCCGCGGGCTGCGCAAGGACAACACCGGCTACGACCTCAAGCAGTTGTTCATCGGCGCAGAGGGCACCCTCGGGGTGATCACCGCCGCGGTGCTCAAGCTGTTCCCGGCGGTGCGCAGCCGGGCCACCACCTGGGTGGCGCTGCCCGGACCGCAGGCCGCCGTGGACCTGATCGAGGTGGTCCGGGCGCTGGCCGGGGACCGGCTGACCGGCTTCGAGGTGATGTCCCGGCAGAGCGTGGAGTTCGTGCTCAGGCACACCCCCGGGGTGCGCGACCCCTTCGTGGCGCCGCACCCCTGGTACGCCCTCGTCGAGCTCAGCGACACGCTGCCGGGCGCCGCGCTGGACGCGGTGGTCGAGACCGCGCTGGCCGAGGCGTTCGAGCGGGACCTCGCGCAGGACGCGGTCCTCGGCTCCGGATCGGCGCAGACCGCCGCGCTGTGGGCGATGCGGGAGGGCATCTCGGAGGCGCAGAACCGGGAGGGCCCCAGCCTCAAGCACGACGTCACGGTGCCGGTCAGCGCCATTCCCGCGTTCGTCGAGCGGACCGACCGGGCGCTGGCCGCGGCGCTGCCCGGGATCCGCGTCGTCGGCTACGGGCACGTGGGGGACGGGAACCTGCACTACAACCTGAGCAAGCCCGCCGGCAGTGACGACGCCGAGTTCCGCGCCCGCGCCGACGAGCTGGCCCGGGTCGTCTACGACTCGGTCGCCTCGTTCGGCGGCAGCATCAGCGCCGAGCACGGACTGGGCCAGGCCAAGCGCGACGTCATCGCCGACTACAAGGACCCGCTGGAGCTGGAGCTGATGCGCGGGCTGAAGCAGCTGGTCGACCCGACCGGCCTGATGAACCCGGGGAAGGTGCTGCCCCCCGGTTGACCGGGCGCCGAACCGGCTACCGGGACCCGGTGACGACACGGCTGCGGTTCGACGGCTGGATCCTCGGCACCGGGACGACGTCAGGCACCCGGCTGGTGGTCGGGCACTGGCCGCGCTCACCGCTGGGCCCGATCTCCGACGTCATGGTCCAGCGCCCCGACGGCTGCCGGGTGCTGCTGGCCCCCGGGCCGGAGGTGGCCGAGTTCGTCGGCTCGACCTACACCTTCGACGAGGTGCGGCTTGCGCCGGTGACGGTCGGCCGGCCCGACGACGCGACGTGGACGGTGGACGCCGGACCGCTCCGGCTGCGGCTGCGCACCGGGCCCCGTCCGCCGCTGGGGTGGCTGCTGCGCGCCGTCCCGGCCCCGCTGGCCCGGACCCCGGCCTGGGTGGGCCTGCTGGACCTGCCCGCGCGGCTGACCACCGGGCTGCGGACCAAGGGCTCGGCCGGTAACGGGCGGACCGAGTGGTACGGCGTGCAGGACCTGCACGGGATCGCGGCGGTGGACGCCGACTGGGCCGGTGAGCCGCTGGGCGGGCTGGCCCCGGTGCGGCCGCCGGTCACCTTCGGTTTCGGGTCCGTGCCCCCCTGGCCCAGCGTCGTCCGGGTGACGACCACGGTGCAGGTGCCCTGAGCCGGCTCAGCCGACCACCACGGCCCACTCCCGCACCGTCCAGCCGGTGACCAGGCCCTGCACGACGTAGGGGTCGGCGGCGGCGAACCGCTCGACCACCTCGCGGGGGGCGGTCCACACCAGCAGCGCCCGGTCGTAGGGGTCGGGCAGCGCGTCGGCCAGCAGCAGCTCGCCCCGCTCGTGGGCGGCCCGGATCAGGCCCAGGTGCTCCTCGCGCAGCGCCGTGCGGCGCTCCAGGCAGTCCTCGGCCAGTGCGTACTCCAGCAGCAGGTACATGCCACCACCCCCACACGGTCACCGCGTGGTTGCCCGGACGAGGGACGGGGCACCCCGTGCGGACGAGCGCCCCCAGGAGGCACCATGCGCGCGATGACGTACCGCGGTCCGTACAAGCTGCGGGTCGAGGAGAAGGACCGGCCCCGGATCGAGCACCCCAACGACGCGATCGTGCGGGTGCAGCTGGCGGCCATCTGCGGCTCGGACCTGCACCTGTACCACGGGCTGATGCCGGACACCCGGATCGGGCACACCTTCGGCCACGAGTTCATCGGCGTCGTCGACGAGGTCGGGTCCTCGGTGGAGAACCTGCAGGTCGGTGACCGGGTGATGGTGCCGTTCAACATCTTCTGCGGCTCGTGCTGGTTCTGCGCCCGCGGCCTGTTCTCCAACTGCCACAACGTGAACCCGAACGCGACCGCGGTCGGCGGCATCTACGGCTACTCGCACACCACCGGCGGCTACGACGGCGGGCAGGCGGAGTACGTGCGCGTCCCGTTCGCCGACGTGGGCCCGGTGAAGATCCCGGACTGGATGCACGACGAGGACGCCGTGCTGCTCACCGACGCGGCCGCGACCGGGTACTTCGGCGCCCAGCTCGGCGACATCACCGAGGGCGACACGGTCGTCGTCCTGGGGGCCGGGCCGGTGGGCCTGATCGCCGCGCAGTCGTCCTGGCTGATGGGCGCCGGCCGGGTGATCGTCATCGACCACCTGCCCGAGCGGCTGGAGAAGGCCCGCACCATGGCCCACGCCGAGACGCTGGACTACGACGAGCACGACGACATCGTGGTGGAGATGAAGAAGCAGACCGACCACCTCGGCGCCGACGTCGTCATCGAGGCGGTGGGCGCGGAGGCCGACGGCAACTTCCTGCAGCACGTCGCGGGGGCGAAGCTGAAGCTGCAGGGCGGCTCGCCGGTGGCGCTGAACTGGGCGATCGACGGCGTCCGCAAGGGCGGCACCATCTCCGTGGTGGGGGCCTACGGGCCGATCCCCAACGCGGTGAAGTTCGGCGACGCACTCAACAAGGGGCTCACCCTGCGGATGAACCAGACCCCGGTGAAGCGGCAGTGGCCGCGGATGTTCGAGCACGTGCGCAACGGCCACCTCACGCCGCGGGACATGGTGACCCACCGGTTCCCGCTGGAGGACATCTCCGAGGCCTACCACGTCTTCTCCGCCAAGCTCGACGGCTGCATCAAGCCGCTGATCCTGCCCAGCGCGTCCTGAGAGGGGAGCCCACCATGACCGACCCGAGCAGCGGCACCGCGAGGAGCGCCGGCACGAGCAGCGCGGACGACATCCCGATCGCCTACGTCCCCGACCGGCCGCAGATGCGGGAGACCCCCGAGCAGCTGCGCGCCCGGATCCCCGGCTGGGGCGTCGACCTCGACCCCGCCGACCGGCCGTCGTCCCCGAAGCTGCAGTACTCACCGGACACCACCGGCGCGCACTGGCGCTTCCCCGACCGCCAGCCGGGCGCCGACGGGCGGGAGCGCTCCATCGAGCACGCCTTCGTCACCCCGGTGTTCGGCACGGCCCAGCCGCTGCACGGGCTGTCGGGGGCCATCCGGGCGCTGGCGTACCGGCGCTTCAGCGAGGCCCGGCTGGCGCACTGGCTGCTGCTCGTCGTGGGCGACCGGGTCGACGCCTGGGGCGCCCACCTGCGCTCCTTCGCCTCGTTGCACCCGGACAACCCGGGAACCGAGACCGGCGTGCTGAGCGAGCTGACCGCCTCGGGCACGGCCCGCAGCGGGCGCTCCGACCGGCGCCACCAGCTACTGGACCCGCTGATCGTCGGCGGGCCGTGGGTGGCCGGGGCCGGCGCGGCGTTCCTCGGGGTGCGGAAGGTGGTGCGCGCGCTGCGCGGGTGACGCTCCACCGGTGCACCGGCGGCGGACGGCGTCACCCCGCGGTCGAGCGGTCCGGGAGCGCCGTCCCGGCGGGGTGCTCCAGCATCGGCACCTCGCCCTCGGCCCAGGCGCGCAGCACCGGGTCGACGATCCGCCACGCCTGCTCGGCCTCCGCTCCGGTCACCGAGGTGCCGCTCCCGCCGGTCAGGACGTCGGCGAGCACCGCGCGGTAGGCGGTCCGCTCGCCCGGTGCCCGCACCTGCACGTCCGAGGGCAGGTCGCGGGCGCCGTCCAGCTCGATCCACAGCAGGTCGTCGGCGAGCCGTTCGGCCACCGCCGGGTCGACGTCCGGCGCGGTGCCGCGGAAGTGCAGCGCCACGCCCTTCCGGTCGGCGGCCATCGCCTTGCCGGTGCGCAGCACGAACGGGGTGCCGGCCCACCGCGGGGTGTCGACCTCCAGCACCAGCTCGGCGAACGTCTCGGTGCCGCGCGCTGCGTCGACGCCGTCCGCCGCCGCGTAGGCCGGCACGCGACCGCCGCCGGCCAGGGTCCCGGCGGTGTAGCGGGCGCGCCGGGTCCGAGCGACCAGGTCGCCGCCGGACAGCACCCGCACCGACCGCAGCAGGTCGAGCTTGGCCCGGTGCACGTCGGCCTCGGCGGCGGAGGCCGGCTGCTCCATCGCCACCAGGACCAGCACCTGCAGCAGGTGGTTCTGGCCGACGTCGCGCAGCGCACCGGTCGAGTCGTAGAACTGCTCCCGTCCGGACAGCCCCAGCGTCTCCTCCCACAGCACGTCGACCTGGCGGAGGTGGGCACCGCTCCAGGTCGGGGCGAGGGGGCCGCCCGGCCGGTGCAGGCCGAGCAGTGCCCGGACCCGCGGCATGCCGAGGAAGTGGTCCACCCGCATCGTCGAGTCCGCGCCGGTCGTCCCGGCGAGCAGCTCGTTGAGTCGCTGGGCGCCGGCCAGGTCGGCGCCGAACGGCTTCTCCACCGCGATCCGGCTGCCGCGGGGCAGGCCGGCCCGGCCGAGCGTGGCCAGGGTCGGGGCGAACAGAGCCGGGGGCAGCGCGAGGTAGACCGCGACGGCGGCGTCCCCGGCCGGACCGTCGTCCTGGTCGTCGTCCTGGTCGTCGTCGTCGAGCGCGCCCACGGCGGTCGTCACGGTGGCGGCGTCGGTGAGGTCGACCCGCCGGTACCGCAGCCGGTGCACCAGCCTGCGACGCACGTCGGCGGGGACGTCGGCGGCGTGCTCGTCGAGGCGGTCGGCGACGTGGCTGCGGAAGGTCTCCTCGTCCCAGTCCTGGGCGCCGGCGCCGACGACGCGGAGCCCGTCGGGCAGCCGGCCGGCCGCGGCGGACTCGGCGAGGGCAGGCAGCAGGAACCGCCCGGCCAGGTCGCCCGTGGCCCCCAGCAGCAGGAGCCGGTCGATCACGCGGGCCCGATCTCGTCCCGCCAGGAGTGCTCGGGGGAGTAGCCGAGCACCCGGCGCGCCTTGTCGATCGACAGCAGGGTCTCGTTCGGGCCCACCTCGCGGGTCAGGCGGACGTCGGGGAACTCCGCGGCCAGCAGCTCGGCGTTCGGCCGGGACATCACCGTGTCGGCGTTGGCGACGATGAACACGTCGGCGCCCGGCGCGGTGTGCTCCAGCGCGCGCCGGACCGCCTGGGCGCCGTCGCGGGCGTCGATGTAGCCCCACAGGTTCCAGCGACGCAGGCCGGGATCGGCGTCGTAGCCGGGGAACTGCGCGTAGTCCTCGGGGTCCATGACGTTGCTGAACCGCAGCCCGGTCATGGACAGGTCCGGATGCCAGCGGCACAGCTGCCGCGCCAGCTCCTCCTCCAGCGTCTTCCCCAGCGAGTACGTGGTGGTCGGCCGGGGCGGGTACTCCTCGTCCACCGGCAGGTACGGCGGCGCCTCGTCGAAGGGCAGGCCGAGCACCGTCTCGCTGGAGGCCCACACGACCTTCCGGACGCCGGCCCGCAGCGCCGCGCTGTAGACGTTGTACGAGGCGGTGACGTTGTTGGCGAAGGTCGCCGCGTTGGGCCGCAGCCCGGGAGCGGGGACCGCGGCCAGGTGCACCAGGGCGTCGACCCCGGTGTGCCGGTCGTCGATGCCGCTCAGCGCCTCCACCGCCTGCCCGAAGTCGGTCAGGTCGACCACCGAGGAGACGACGTCGGACCGGGGACTCGGCACCCGGTCCAGCGCGACGACGTCCCAGCCGTGCTCGATCAGGTGCGCCACCACCGTCCGGCCCAGCTTGCCGCTGCTGCCGGTCACTGCCACCCGTGCCATCTGCGTCTCCTCGCCGTCGACGTGCCCGGGACAGCCTTCCCCGGCGCGGACCGGTCCGCACCCGCAGGCTCGCCTGCCGCGGCGGAGCCGGCCGTCGGCCCGGGGTGCCGTACCGTCGTGCAGGACGTCGCACGGCGTTCAGCCCCTCCGCTGGCGGAGGGAGATCGGCGGGCCCCGCATGGGACCGACCCAGGAACCAACGCTCTCCGGACCGGCCGCCACCCGGCGGCCCGATCCCCGCGACGTCCCGCGGCGGGCGGTCCTCTCCGCACGCCCGGTCGGGGTCGACAGACCCGGTGCCGAGGGCGGCACCGCGGACGCCCCCGACGACCGGACCGCGGACGACCGCGCGCCGGACGACCCTGATGCAGGCGCCGCGGACCGTCGGCAGTGACCGCCCTCCGGGGTCCGGGCGGGCCGCCGTGCTGACCGTCAGCGTCCTCCCGCCGGGTGGGACCCCGGATGCGGCGACGCCGGACGCGGTCGGGCCCGTGCTGCCGCTGGTCCCCGAGCCGGTCACCGACGGCGGCGGCGACCGGTTGGTGGTCACCCGCCCGACGCTGCCCGACCGCCCCTCGGCCACCCTGATCGCCGCCCAGCAGCTCTCCGACGAGGCCGACCGTGCGCCGCACCTCTACCGCGGACTCGACACGTCGGCGGCCCGGCGGCGCCGGCAGCGCGCGCTGCTCGTCGAGCGCCGGGCGGCGCGGACGGGCAGCACTCCCCGCTGAGCGCCCCCGGGCCGGGCGTCAGCCGCGGTGCCGCGCGGCGAACCGGCCCGGGGTCATGGCGGTGACCCGGGAGAAGTCCCGGACGAAGTGGGCCTGGTCGGCGTAGCCGAGCACGGCGGCCGTCTCCGCCAGCGACCCACCGCCGGTGCGCAGCCGCTCCGCGGCCTCCTGCAGCCGCCGGCGCTGGATCAGCCACTTGGGGGTGAGCCCGAGCCGCCGGTGCAGCAGCCGCTGCAGCGACCGCTCGCCGAGCCCGAACTGCTCGCACACCTGGGCCACCCGGGTCACGTCGGTGCGCTCCTCCACGAAGGCCACCACGTCGTTGACCAGCTCACCCTCCGCGTCCACGGGCAGGAACCGCTCGAGCACGTCGGCGTAGGCGGTCAGGGCCGCCCGGTGGGCGGGCTCGGCGTGCGGGTCCCCGGCCATGGCGGTGCGGACCCGCTGCACCAGGGGGTCGGCGGCGTCCCCGAGCACGTCGGCCAGGTCGACGAACCGGTCGGTGTACGGCGCCACCGGTCCACCGGCGATCAGCGACCCGGCAGCGGGGGCGCACATCAGCCCGACGGCCCAGCCCTCCCCGGTCAGCGTGGTCGTCGACAGTCCGGTGGTGACGCCGTAGAAGCGGGCGTAGTCGTCGGCCACCACGAGCAGGCAGATCGGGTACTGCAGCACCTTCTGTGCCGACTCCTGCCCGCGCGGCACCGACCACACCGGGATCCAGTACCGGCGCAGCAGCCCGGCGAAGCGGTCCGGGGGCGCGTACCGGTACATCCGGTGCGAGGCGTCACCGGGTTCCTTGAGGTGGGCCCGCTCGATGGCGTCCAGCCGGGCCGGACCACCGGCATCGGTGTCGGTGTCGGGTTTCATCAAGACCCAGCCTGCCGCACCCGGCGAGGCTGCCGCCATGACCCCGACCGCGCGCGCCTACGCCGCCGCCGAACAGCCCCTGACCGCCGTGCTGGACACCGTGCCCGCCGAGGCCTGGCCCCAGCCCTCCCCGTGCGCCGGCTGGTCGGCGCGGGACGTCGTCGCGCACCTGGTCGACACCCAGCGCGAGCTGCTGACCGGGCACGGCGTGGACCTGGGGGAGGCGCCGGACGTCGACGCCGACCCGGCCGCCGCCTGGCGGGAGCACGCGCGGCGGGTGGCGGCGGTCCTCGCCGACGACGCCGTGGCCGGGAAGCAGTACGACGGCTGGTTCGGCCCCACGACGGTCGGCGCCACCCTCGAGCAGTTCTACGTCTGGGACATGGTGGTGCACCGCTGGGACCTCGCCACGGCCACCGGTCAGGACGCCGGGCTGACCGACGCCGAGCTGGACCGGGTGGCGGCCGGCGCGGACAGCTTCGGCGACGCGCTGTACACCGACGGCATCTGCCGGCCGCCGGTCGAGGTCCCCGCCGACGCCGACCGGACCACGACGGTGCTGGCCCGGTTGGGCCGGCAGGTCTGAGCCGCCGGCGCACACTGGTCGCCGTGGAGGAGCCGACCGGGAGCGCCAAGCCGCTGCCCGACGTGATCGCTCCCGACCTGGACGTGCTGTTCTGCGGGATCAACCCCTCGCTGATGTCCGCCGAGCGGGGCCACCACTTCGCCCGGCCGGGCAACCGGTTCTGGCCCGCGCTGCACCTGGCCGGCCTCACCCCGCGACGGCTGGCCCCCGACGAGGACCGCGAACTGCCCGGCTTCGGTCTGGGGGTGACCAACCTGGTCTCCCGGCCCACCCGGACGGCGGCGGAGCTGACCCCCGCCGAGCTGGCCGACGGGGCCGGTGAGCTCGCCGACCTGGTCGCCCGGTACCGGCCGCGGGTCCTCGCCGTCCTGGGGATCACCGCCTGGCGGCAGGCCTTCGGCCGGCCCCGGGCCACCCTCGGGCGGCAGCCGGAGCGGATCGGCGGGGTGGCCACCTGGGTGGCGCCGAACCCCAGCGGCCTCAACGCCCACCACCAGCTGCCCGACCTGGCCCGGCTGTACCGGGAGCTGCGGACGGCTCAGGCCTGAGGTCCCGGCCGGGGCCGCAGGGTGGCCCGCAGCGCCTCCAGCCCGGTGTACCGGGGCCGCCAGCCGAGCAGCTCCCGTGCCTTGGTGGTGTCCACGATGACCGGGGAGCTCAGCGCCTCCACCCACTCCGCGGCCGGGGGCAGGAAGGGCAGCCGGGACGCGGCCCGGGCGGCCAGCCGGGCCGGGCCGGCCGGCAGCGACACCGGGTGGGCGCCGTACTCGCGGGCGACGTCGGCCAGGGTGAGCACGCCGTCGCCGGCGATGTTGTAGGCACCGGGTGGCCCGTCGCCCAGCACGCACGCGAGCAGCGCCGAACCGACGTCGTCCTCGTGCACGAACTGCAGCGGGACGGCCGGCACCGCGACCGGCAGCGGCACCGGCAGCCGGCGGGTCGCCAGCTCGCCCAGCCGGCGGCCCAGCGGTGCCAGCGCTCCGGGCAGCAGTTCCTTGGCGCCGACGGCGTGCGGGCCGACCACGAGCGGTGGGCGCACCAGGTACAGCTCCACACCGGGGTGCTCGGCGGCCGCCGCGGTGAGCCGCTGCTCCAGCTCCGCCTTCTCCTGGGCGTAGAAGAGCCGGGCCGCCGGGCGCACCGGCTGCTCCTCGGTCATCGGCTGCGGGTTGTCGGGGGAGAAGCCGTACGCGGCGACCGAGGAGGCGTGGACGAAGCGGCGGGCGCCGACCGCGACGGCAGCGGCGAAGGCGTTCAGCGTCCCGGTCACGTTGACCCGGCGCAGCTGCTCCCGGGAGGCGGTGCCGGTGATCAGGAAGGCCAGGTGCACCACCACGTCAGCGCCGGCGAGCGCGGCGGTCAGCGTCTCCCGGTCGGCGACGTCGCCGCGGCGGTAGGTCATCTTCGACCAGCCCCGCGCCGCCGGGTCGAAGGGCCGCCGGGCGGTCCCGATGACGCGGGACACCCGCGGCTCGTGCTGCAGCAGCGGCACCAGCCCGGCGCCGAAGGTCCCGGTCGGTCCGGTCACGGCGACGGTCAGGTCGGCGGCGGGAGAGGTCACCGCCGGCCGCTACCCACCGGCCCGGGCGGGGAACCCGGGGGGAGTGGTCTGCGGACGACGGACGGCCGGCCGGCGCGGGCACCGCTAGGGTCGCGTTCGCCGGTCGCTGCGCCGGCCCGTCCCCGCCGAGCCCGCCCCTGGAGCCGCATGAACCTCGAGAAGGTGGTCTTCGGGTTCTTCGTCACGCTCGCCGCGACGCTGAACTTCGGCTTCTTCATCGGCGACATCTCCGACCCCGAGCTGCACAACGAGTACGAGCTGTTCGCCGCGGTCGTGGTGAACCTGATCGCCACGGTGCTGAAGTTCGGTGACCGCACCCAGATCGGCGCGGTCCACCTGGCGACCAGCCTGGTGGCCGACCTGCAGCTGATCGCCGCCACCATCTTCTGGGCCTACGCCGCGCACATCTCCACCGAGGGGCTCACCGCCGGGGCCACGGCCAGCATCGTGTCGCTGTCCGGAGGAGCCCTGGTGGCCAACGTCGTCTCGCTGGTGCTGCTCGTGGTGGAGACCAGCTCCTTCCGCCGTTCCTGAGCGGGGCTGCGGTGACCAGGGCGTTGGGCCGCCCCCGCCGGGCGGCGCCGTCCGGGCGCGAGCCGGCCGGACGGCGCCCGGCCGGCGTCGTCTCCGGCGTGCAGGCCTCGGCGACGATCTTCCTGATCCTGCGCCGGATGCGGGCGCCGCTGATCACGCTGATCCTGATCTTCGCGGTCAGCGTGTTCGGGCTGAGCCTCATCCCGGGCCAGGACGCGAACGGCGACCCGGCGCGGATGAGCATCTTCGACTCGTTCTACTTCATGAGCTACACCGCCACGACGATCGGCTTCGGCGAGCTGCCGACCCCGTTCACCGACGCCCAGCGGCTGTGGGTCATGGGCACCATCTACCTGACCGTGATCGGCTGGGCGTACGCGATCAGCGCGCTGCTGTCCCTGCTGCAGGACCGCGCCTTCCGCTCCGCGCTGGCCCTGCAGCACTTCAGCCGCAAGGTGACCCGGCTGCGCGAGCCGTTCCTGCTCATCGCCGGGTACGGGCAGACCGGGGAGCTGGTCGGCCGGTCCTTCGACGAGCTCGGCCGCCGGTTCACCGTCATCGACCTGCGCGACGCCCGGATCGACGCCCTGGAGCTGGACACCCTGCGGGCCGACGTGCCGGGGCTGGTCGGTGACGCCCGCAACCCGCACGACCTGACCGTCGCCGGGCTGCAGCACCCCTGCTGCGAGGGGGTGCTGGCGCTCACCGACGACGACGAGGCCAACCTCGCCGTGACCATGACCGCCGCGCTGCTGCGCCCGGAGCTGCCGGTGGTGACCCGGACGACGTCGGCGCTGGTGGCCGAGCGGATGAGCTCCTTCGGCACGCCCACCGTCATCAACCCCTTCGACCGGTTCGGCGACCACCTCCGGCTGGCGCTGCGGGCGCCGGCGTCCTACCAGCTGATGACCTGGCTGGAGAGCGGTCCGGGCGCCGAGCTGCCCGAACGCGGCTCGGCACCGGCGCCGGGGCGCTGGGTGGTGTGCGGCTACGGCCGGTTCGGCCGGCACTTCGCCGGCGACCTGCGCGCCGAGGGGCTCGAGGTGACGGTGATCGAGCCACAGCCCGGGGAGGACCCGCCGCCGGACCCCCAGCTGCACCTGGTGGTCGGACACGAGTCGGACCCGGAGGTGATGGCCGGCGTGGACCTCGCCTCGGCGGTGGGCTTCGTGGCCGGCACCGACAACGACCGGACCAACCTGTCCCTGGCCGCCGGCGCGCGCCGGATCAACCCCGAGCTGTTCATCGCCGCCCGGCAGAACGAGCCTGCCAGCGCCGCGCTCTTCGCCGCCATGGACGTCGACGCGCTGCTGGTGCCCACCGAGGTGGTCGCGCACGAGGTCTACGCGCAGCTGAGCACGCCGCTGCTGTGGCGCTTCGTGCGCGAGCTGCCCGGGCAGGACGACGACTGGGCCGGTGCCCTCATCGACCGGCTGACCCGCGAGTGCGGCACCTCCCTGGGCGCGCTGTGGAAGGTCCGGCTCAACGACGACGAGGCCCCGTCCCTGGGACCGTGGCTGGCAGCCGGCGCGCTCCGGCTGGGCGACCTGCTCCGCAACCCCGCGGACCGGGACGAGGCACTGCAGGCCGTGCCGCTGCTGGTGCTCCGCGCCGACGAGAGCGTGCTGGCCCCCGACGAGGACTTCGAGCTCGCGCCCGACGACCAGCTGCTGCTGGCCGGGCGGCCGGCCGCCCGGCGGGCGCTGGAGAAGACCCTGGTGGTCGACGCGCTCCCGGAGTACCTGGTGACCGGGCGCACCGTCCCGTCCGGCTGGTTCTGGCGGTGGATCACCCGCTACCGGCCCGCCCCCGAGGTGCCCGGCGCCCGCTGACCCACCGCGGGCAGGTCAGCGGGCGCCCACCCTCAGGACGGTGAGCGGGTGGCCGGCACCGAGGCGGCGGTCGCCCCGGCGGTGCCTGGTGCGCCGTCCCCGGACGAGTCCTCGGCGGCCGCGTTGGAGTGGAACGTCATCCCCCCGCCCCGCTCGGCGTCCCGGTCCCGCGGCCCGGCCAGGGCCGGCGGCAGCACCGCGGGGTGCGCCCGGCCCCACTCGGTCTCCACGTCGGCGAGCAGCGCCTCCAGGTAGGAGCGCAGCTGCACCCGGACCGACTGGCCGAAGGCCTTGAGGTAGGCGACCTGCTCCTGCAGCTCCTGGCTGTCCGGGCCGGCGCTCCCGCCGCCGCCGGCGCCGGCGATGGCGGCGCGCGCCTCGGCGGCCGCCTGGATGATCGCGCCGGCCCGGTCGCGGGCCTCGATCAGCTGCTCCTCGTACTGGGCGCGGGCCTCGCTGGTCATCTGCCGGCTGAAGTCCTCCGCCTCGGCGACGTAGGCGTCCGCGGTGAGCTGCGCGGTGGCGAGGATGCCCACGGCCGCGTCACTGGGGGAGGGACGTGCCGAGGCCGCCTCCAGCTGCTGCTGGAGGTGCTGCACGTGCTGGCGCAGCTGGGCGTTCTCCTCGGTCAGCCGGGCCAGCTCGTCCGCCGCCCGGGCGACGAACTGGTCGACCTCCCGGTCGGTGTACCCGGGGTGCAACATGCTCGCCGGGGTGAAGTGCACGGCGCGGAGGTCGTCGGCCGTGGGCGGCCCGGCCTGGTACTGGGGCCGCTGGTCGCTGGTGGTCATTCGGTCACTTTCCCGTCAACGGTCGGGCTGGGTCGGCTGGGTGCGAACACCTCGGTACGGATGCGGCCCATCGGCACGCCGTGCTGGTGGAGTCGGGCGACGGTGTCCTCGACGGTCGCGGGGTTCCCGGCGACGTAGGCGTCCCGGCTGGTCCACGGGCCGTGCTGGAGGACGACGTCGGCGATGTCGCCGTGCTCCAGCGACGAGCCCTTCTCCTGGGAGACGGCGCAGTGGACCGTCAGCCAGGGGTTCTCCTGCTCCAAGCGGCGCAGGTCGGCCCGGTCGTAGAAGCCGTCCTCGGTGCGGGCGCCGACGAACAGGTCGACCCGCCGGGCCGGCCCCTGCCGGGCGACCTGGTCGACCAGTGCCTTCATCGGGGCCAGCCCGGTGCCGCCGGCGACCAGCAGCAGGTCCCGGTCGGAGTCGGCGTCCAGGGCGAGGTGCCCCACCGGCGGACCGAGCCGCAGCACGTCCCCGACCTGGGCCAGCCGGACCAGCGCGGAGCTGACCGGCCCGCCGTCCCGGGCCTTGACGTGCAGCTCCAGGACGCCGTCGGGGCGCGGCGCGTTCGCCGGTGAGTACCAGCGCCACAGCCGCGGCCGCAGCTCGGTCTCCAGCGAGATCGCCTGCCCGGCCAGGTACTCCAGCGGCGTGGTCGGGCGCACGCGCAGGACGGCGACCTCCAACGTCCGGCGCTCGTGCGACACCACCTCGGCGTCCCACCACGGCGGGTCCTCGGACGCCTCGTCGGCCGCGCCGATCATGACGTCGGCGATCACGCCGTAGGCCTCGGCCCAGCTGGCGGCCAGCTCGTCGTCCCAGTCCTCGTCGAAGTGCTCGAGGGTGGCCAGCAGGCTGGCGCCCACCGCCGGGTAGTGCGCGGCCAGGGCACCGAACTTGCGGTGGTCCCGGCCGAGCTGCGCCAGGATCGGGACCAGGGCGTCCAGGTCGTCCACCCGGGCCATGACCTCGCCCAGCGCGGCGAACAGCCGGTCGCGCTGGTGGGCCATCGAGACCGGGAACATGTCCCGCGTCTCGGGGTGGGTCAGGAACAGGTGGGAGTAGAACCACAGCGGTACCTGGTCGCCGTGCGCGGCGGCCCTGCCGAAGCTGGCCCGCATGGCCGGGATGTCCACGCGCTCGCTCCTCGTCGTCCCGCCGGTCAGCCGACCGGTTCGGTGGCGGTGACGATGTCGTCGCGGTGCGCGGACAGCGCCGCCCCCACCGCACCGATGTCCTCGGCGGACACCCCGAGGGCGGTGAGGGTGTCGACCAGGTGGCCGACCACCCGGTCGAAGTCGGCCGGGGTGATCCCGAGCCCGGCGTGCCCGGCGGCCAGGTCGCGGCCGGAGTACTCGACCGGCCCGCCGGTGACCTGCGAGAGCAGCGCGGTCTGGTGCCGGCGGAGCCGGGGGAGGTCGATGCCCTCGAAGTACGGGGCGAGGTCGGGGTCGGAGACCACCCGGACGTAGAAGTCGTCGACCGCGGTGCGGATCCCGACCTCCTGGCCGAGCCTTTCGTAGAGCGACATGCGTTCCTCCGTTCCACCCCCGTGGACGGACAGTGCGGCGGGGCTCCAGGCGTCGGCGGAGGCCGGCGTCCGTGCTCCTGGCCCTCGACGCTAGCCGGGCGCGCGGCTGCTGTCATCACGAGCCGTGATCGGTTGGACACGATCAGTTCGCGCGCTGTGCAGGCCCGCCGTCTCCCTCGACCGCTGCCTGGACCACCGTCCCGGCGGCCAGCAGGGCCGCCACGTCGTCGATGCCCCAGTCGGCCAGGGCCGCTCGGGTGTGCTCGCCGGCCCGGGCCGGCGGGAGCCCGAGGTGCGCCGGTGTCCGGGAGAACCGGGGCGCCGGTGCGGGCTGGACCACGCCGTCCCGTTCCAGATAGGTGCCCCGGGCTGCCAGGTGCGGGTGCTCCCGCGCCTCGGCGAAGGACAGCACCGGCGCGACGCAGGCGTCGCTGCCCTCGAACACCGCGACCCACTCGTCGCGCGTGCGCTGCCGGATCCGGTCGGTGAGCAACCCGCGGAGGACCTCGGGGTCCGCCCCGGCCCGGTCCGGGGCGATGTCGGCGAGCCCCAGCCGGCCGATCAGCTCGGCGTAGAACCGGGGCTCCAGGGCGCCGACCGCCAGGTGCCCGCCGTCGGCGGTCTCGTAGACGTCGTACCAGGGGGTGCCGGAGTCCAGCAGGTTCACCCCCCGGGAGTCCTGCCACGCCCCGGCGGCGAGCATCCCGACGACCATGGTCGCCAGGTGGGCGGTCCCGTCGACGATCGCCGCGTCCACCACCTGCCCGCGCCCGCCGGCCCGGGCCTCCAGCAGCGCGGCGAGCACCCCGACCACCAGGTACATCGCCCCGCCGCCGAAGTCGCCGACCAGGTTGAGCGGGATCTGCGGCGGGCCGCCCGCCCGGCCGATGGCGTGCAGGGCGCCGGTGACGGCGATGTACCCGACGTCGTGCCCGGCCGTGGACGCCAGCGGCCCCTCCTGTCCCCAGCCGGTCATCCGGCCGTAGACCAGCGCCGGGTTGCGGGCCAGGCACGGCTCCGGCCCGATGCCGAGGCGCTCGGTGACCCCGGGGCGGTAGCCCTCCAGCAGCACGTCGGCTCGCTCGACCAGCCGCAGCACGAGCTCGGCGCCGGCCGGGTCCTTGAGGTCGACGGCCACCGACCGCCGTCCGCGGGCCAGCAGGTCGTGCTCGGGCGCGGCCACGAACGGCCGGGCGCCGGGGCGGTCGACCCGCAGCACGTCGGCGCCGAGATCGGCCAGCAGCATCGCGGCGAAGGGTGCGGGGCCGAGGCCGGTGAGCTCGACGACGCGCAGCCCGGCGAGGGGTCCGGTGGTCATGCCCGGAGCCGACCGCACGACGGTCGCGGCCGTCAAGTGAGGGCCGCGACCGTCGGTCAGACGGCCGGCTCGGACCGCTTCGCGGTGGGGATCACCAGCGCGATCAGCCCGCCGACCACCGCGGCAGCGGCACAGGCGGCGAACAGCACCCGGTAGGCGGTCAGCGACGGCAGGGCGTAGGCGCCCAGGGTGATCGTCGACGCGGCCAGGATCGTGCCGCCGATGGCGCTGGCCAGCGAGCTCCCGACGCTGCGGGCCAGCGCGTTGAGGCCGTTGGCGGCCGCCAGCTCCGAGGCCGGTGCACCCCGCAGGATCAGGCTGGGCATCGCGGCGTAGGCGATCCCGGTGCCGGCGCCGGCGATCGTCGTCCCGATGACGATCTCCAGGTAGGAGCCGGTGAACACGATCCGGGAGAGGAAGCCGATGGCGATGACCGCAGCGCCCAGGGCCAGAGCGATCTTGGGGCCGAACCGCGCCGAGAGCTTGGCTGACACCGGAGAGAGCAGCAGCATCGCGATGCCGCTGGGGGCCATCGCCATGCCACTGGCCAGCACCGACGACCCGAACCCGTAGCCGGACGCGGACGGCGCCTGCACGTACGCCGCGGTGCCGATCAGGCTGGCGAAGAGGGCGAAGCCGACGCAGATGGAGGCGATGTTGGTCAGCAGCAGCGCGGGCCGGGCGTTGACGACCAGGTCGACCAGCGGCGAGGTGACCCGGCGCTCGACGAGGACGAAGACCACGAGGAGGACGGCGGCGGCGGCCAGCAGGCCGAGGGTCTTCGGGTCGCCCCAGCCCCACCTGGTGGCCTGGGCCAGCGGCAGCAGCAGGCACACCAGGGCGGCGGCCAGCAGCGCGGAGCCGGCGAGGTCCAGCCGGCCGGTGGCCACCCGCGGCGGCTCGGCGACCGCGAGCCGGATGCCGACGAGGGCGATGACGCCGCCGGCGACGCAGATCCAGAAGAGCGCGTGGTAATCGGCGTGCTCGGCGACCAGGGCGGCCAGCGGCAGGCCCAGCGCGCCACCGATGCCCAGGGTGGCGCTGACCAGTGCGATGCCGGTGCCGGCACGCTGGGCCGGGAGGACCGACCCGATCAGGCTGATCCCGAGCGGGATGGCAGCCGCCGAGGCGCCGGAGATGCCCCGGCCGACGATCAGCCAGGCCAGCGAGTCGCTGAACGCGCAGACCAGCGAGCCGACCAGCAGGGCGCCCGCCGCGACCATGAGCATCAACCGCTTGCCGTAGAGGTCCCCGAGCCGGCCGAAGACGGGCACCGCCACCGCCGCCACCAGCAGCGTCACGGTCAGCAGCCACTGGGTGCCGCTCGTCGAGCTGCCCAGCGAGAGCTGGATCTCCGGGAGCACGGGCACCAGGAGGGTCTGGGTGAGCGCGACGATGACGCCGCAGACGGCCACGATCGCCACCGCGGCGATCTGCCGCGGCTCCCAGCCGGGGGAGGACGTCCCGTCGCTCCGGGCGGGGGCGTCCGCCGTGGGGCGGGTGGTCGAGGACATGGGCGCTCCAGGGAGACTCTGCGGGCCTGGCCTGCCGCAGCGATCGGCCAGGACGGGAAAGTGGCACAAACTGCCACGAAGTGACGGTCGCACACGGCCGGGCCGCGGGGTGTGGCTCCGGCCGAGATGTCGGTGTGTGGTTGCTCACGCCAACGATCAGCCGCGAGGGAGGATGGACGTGACCGAGCCCGATCCCGTGCCGCCCGGCGAGGGGCTCCGCGAGCGCAAGCGGGCGCACAGCCGCGCGACCACCGTCGAGGTGGCCCTGGAGCTGTTCGCCGAGCGGGGGCTC
>Ga0210040_10001246_pt1 | contig 39223 bp, 27 predicted proteins | sample CryGeyCG12114_NA_FD_185462 | JGI IMG/M metagenome (GOLD analysis project Ga0210040, IMG submission 185462) | Groundwater microbial communities from aquifer - Crystal Geyser CG19_WC_8/21/14_NA (SPAdes) (version 2) | ecosystem: Environmental > Aquatic > Deep subsurface > Groundwater | place: USA... | reverse complement strand
AATTAAGTTAAATTTTCAAAGCTGGTGAATAATGATTGGTTACCAAGGTGGGTTCAGTTACAATTGTCAAACAAGACCGAAAATTCTCCATTGTCAAAGAAAATCTCGAAAATTTTATGACACTCCTGTAAACTGGAATTGTCACTGTAAAAGGTTCTTTTACAATTGTCACCCTGTCAACTGTAAATTTTTATGCCATAGGCCCCAGTAGTAGTAGTAGTAGTAGTAAGATCTTACATTTTATAGGCATTTAATGATCATGGTTTTTGATGTCAGTATTGTCTTCTAGCTAGTTACCAAATTAGTTTCTAGGTTTCATGGTGTGCTAATATTGATCATCCCGATTCGCTAATTGTATGTGTTCATCACTTGTCCAATTACCGGTTAATTTAACCGTAACATTTTTTCGTGACGTCTTGAACCTGCAGGATTAGCAGGATGTGTGATTTTATGCTCCTGTTGTGGGCTCATGATTTTTTTATTGTTTCCGTTTCAGACAAAATCTTACTTCCCCCAAATGGAATCGTTTTAAAGGTGTTCGACTTCGATGGAAGGACAAAATACGATTAAATAATGTCATTTGGAGATGTTGGCATATGCAATGTATGTAAGACTACAGTTTTGAAATTGACTAGTTAGTAGAACGCTGTGTGCTGTTACTGTGCTACAAAAATGCTTCATTTTTCAGTCAGAAGACCTTTTATTTTCGGCTGACTGTATGTAATTACTTTGCATGCATGTAATGATGCAATTTATAGATAAGCATGTTGTAAAATCAAATGAACCGTTTTCTTTCTTTCACTTCAACTGGTCTTATTCAGTTTGGATGGACGATAAATTTTAACTGTGTCATATCAAAACACGTTGTCCAATTTTACGTATATCCTCCTTAGCGTTATATTGCTACTTATAATATTGTATGCAGTTTATTTGTGTTAATGTTCAACAAGCTACTGGTGTAGCATTAATGTTGAGTTATAATTTGCGCGGTGAGAGAAAGAATTCATGAAACTTAAGTATGAACATGCTTGCAAATGGGAATTTCTGGTCACGTTTGTGAATTTTGTAATGGATGGAGAATAAGATGGTCTACATCACTGTACGTAATATTCAATGTAACACTGGAAGTTCATGGCCCATCTGGCTACACAATGTAGAAAAGATATGATAAGGAAAGAGATATGATTCAATATCAATGAAATTGTATTGGTTGTATGCTGCAGGCTTTTGGCATCCATTGAAATTCAGCAGAGCTGCTCTCTAAATTGATTGCAATCGGAAGAAATAAAAACAAAGTAGTGTTCATTTGCGGTGCTGATACTTGTTGATAGTTTAATGCGATGATTTATTTTTTGACAACTTTTTAGTGGTTAATAAACCAGTTAATAACTAATTATGCATTACGTAGCTACTAAATAATTTTCCATAGCTATCGCTTGCATCTCTATGTTCTATGCAAACGTAGACCTTACTGATATGATATTTTTGCCTGTGTATGCCTCCATGTGACGGAATGCATACTTAAACTGAATTTATGCAGTTTTTTCTTGTGTTTCCCATGTGAACTCTCAGTTAGCTTTGACGAACCGTGCAGTCAAAATATACAAAAAAATAGGTTTTTAATTTCTCGAAACCCGCTCAGCCGATTTTTGAATTTTTTTCTGCATTCAACTTAAAGTTTGCGTATTATCTGAATCAGCTTGAATGTAGCCTTACAAAATGTCTTTCTGTGCAAGAAAAAATGCTGAACAAGAAACGAAATACTTAATAGAAAACTATCTCGTTTGAATGAAAGCTGTGCCCTGTATGTTGTTGTATACTTGTTTTGCAGTGAGGCGGAGTGATTGTTACAAATAATAATTGGAAATAATTCTGACAATATTATACGACTGAAGCGCATGAAATTTAAAATCTTGCATGTCATAATTAGGGCTAACCAGCCGCTTTTTGTACAAGAAAGATATTATTACTTCTGCTGTAAACATCCGGGTCTTTTAGTTGAGACAGTTTTATATTACACTTTTTCGCAGAATATTTCTTATTCGTATCGTATGCATATCTGAGAGTCCAACAGTGAATTCTGGCCATTTTTGGTTTATGACGGGCTGAATATTTTCAATAATATAGAGTGTAAATGATATGTTTATCATGCTAAATAGTGCAACGCTCACTGCTGAAATATAATCCTCAACAGTTAGAATCGATGCTGTGCATGTAAATCGATCCTACCTTCGCTGTTTGCTTTGATGTTACGATAAATAAATTAAATTTGGCTGTGTCCAGTCTTGAATTCAGTAATTTCATTTTGTCTCGACGGACGCAAAGTTCGGATTCCATTTAGTTCGTATTGCTTCTCCTTTTGTTTGTTGGTTGTGGCAAATAATTTGTTATATTTTGCCTCGATTTTACAGATTTCCTGAATGCTTGTAATGTTTACAACATTGGAATTGAAGAAAAAAGTACGTTTATGACACACATTCAATCTTAATGCATGAATGCTGTTGTAACTGAATTTGTAGTGATTTCTTGTTTTGCAACTTCATTACAATGGTTTATTTGAGAATTAAAAACTATGCGTTTTTTAGTAGTCATGCTCACTATATATCTCTTTTTTTAGTTGTATCGAAGAGAAATAAGAAATCCTTGGTCTGCCAGTTTGCATCACCCCTCGATGTCGACCAACACAACAAGCCGGAGGCAAGAATTGTTACTAATTTTTAAACTGTGATTAATTAAAGATTTTGTTAACTTGGGATTTGCTTATTCTTTTAAAGTCAACATTCAGTTCTAAACATTTTTCATAGGCGGTTGTAATGGAAGGAAAATACTGGAAGCGGAAATTATCTACAGTTGCTGCTGAGTACAAAAAATGGCGATTATTTCATAGAAATCGAATGCAAGGTTTCACTCAGAAGGATTACTTTTTTGATGCTGTATGAAAAATACTGTTTTTGAAGTGTAACTTTATGAACCAATTTCATTTGAATTCGCCATAACATGCGTTTTAATTATGCTTTTAGCATCCTGTGTCCGTGGAGGGTTTTGATTGGAATAGAATGGGAAATGTTGGAGGAGGGCCTGTTGATAACATGCTATTTGATGACGATCTTTTAATGGATTTTAGTGATACTTTATTTTCCAGTTTGAGTTCAAGTCAACCATTTGCTTTTCCAAATCCTAAAGAACTTGGTATGATGTAAATAATTTTCTCGTGATAGCCATTAGCCATCATGTGTATAGACCAATTCATGAGTAATTCAATAAGCAGAGGCAAAAATACAACCATTTTTGTTTTATCTTGTAGCACGAGCTGGCATGTTTGCTGATTTTATACAACCTGGATTAGTACAACTTCAACCAAGTTTGGATGATTTCATGGATACTTTAGAACCCCTTCCAGGCAATACGTGATTTCCTATTTGTGCTTGCTATTTGTTGTTTATTATGTTGAACTAAATTATTAATTGTAAAATTATTGAACGTGCAGAGCTAGACACCCTTTCATCCACTGAAGACTTTTTGTCGGAAATTGGGATGCCCAACTTTGGGAACTACACCAACAAAAATGACTTACCGTCTACTTCGGACGTTAAAGCTGTTCCTTCTTCATCTGACATAGAGGCTTCCGGATCCAATGATACCTCAGAAAAACGAATGAATCTAAGTAGTAGTAGCAGTGGGGCATTGCAATCAGAAGTTTCCACTTACACTACTTTAGCGAATTCGGAGAATGGTCGTTGCTATTCTAGTATGGCTGCTATTTCTAGAAATTCAGCTTCAAAAGAACTACCATGTGCAGAGCTCAACTCGTTGGATTCAATTACTACTGCAAAAGCTGGAATCAGGAATTCAGGAGGATCAAGAGAATATACAAAGTCTTTGTCATACGATACCACCACATATTTAACTAGAAAGATGGAGCTGAATAATGCAGCGAGTAATGGGGATACCAGTGGTGTCTTTGCTAAACCCTCTGTAAGTATTTTTAACTATTTAGTACAATATTATAAGTTGTGCATCTTTTTTACGAAGTAATTAGTTAGTTTTCTTTTACTCGTGCGAATACTGGGATAGTTGATTCTGGCGCTGGACGTGTTCTATTATAATTTTCTATTATTATGATTATTTACTATAAGACTGTACCTTATGTCATACTCATCGTTTGCCTTTATTTTGTGTGTCTTATCTTATACTGTTTGCATTTTCTTTCATAGAGTGAGGGTGACGGTTTGTGCTCGATCGGTAGTTAGGTGCTAATTAATTTCTGAAATATCCTATGAATGCTAGTGTCCTATGAATAATTTTTGAGGGATTTATAAGTCTGAATTGTACAATAAGAATTCAAAAAAGTCTAGTGATCGCAGACTAAACATCAGATTGGCTCACCTTGCTACTTTTTTATGAGGTCAAGAATTTTTTGCCGGAATGGATCTACAATTACACAATGATGTGGTGTTCTTCCTCCACCGTTCAGCGAAAGATTGTATTATTGTGGCTTTTCTTAATAAGGATTCGCATTTTTAGTTCATAGTCTGTATGTATAATTGAAAAGCTAAAATAGGGACTGACAATTTAAGTTTGCGAGAACTTTCCTGCCAAATCAAATATGGTTGAGAGACATGGCAGGGTAACATTGTAAATTATTTATGTAATGATGATGTTTGACTACCAATGTCTGACTTCATCATGTTTTAAGTAGAGTTGACAAGTTCCTCCTTTATTGCTGAACCGTAAAATAATTACCAAGACCATATTTACCATTAATAGTGGTAGACCGTAAACGGGTGTGAGAAACATGTGGGACTTGTAAATATTTCTTTTAGTTTACCTCTCTAATGTGATGTATTGACTTTATTTCCAAATGCTTCCCTTGTTTAGCATGGGTCAATATGTTTCACCGTCTACGTTTTTGTAATTGAAATAGTATTACGGTATTCATGTTCATATTAGTTTTTGGCCTTTAAACGGATATGTACGGATTTCTAGTAACACTTTACACTATGCACACTTTTGAGGAAGATGGGCTTTTTCATTATGTACTGCAAGTAGTTATTTTCCTCTTCGCCCTTTTCTGACTGTATACTGGTCATAGTTAGTTGGTTCCATATTTTTTCATGGAGTAAAAGTATCCTTCAAATGGATTTGTTGAATTATCTTTGTGAGCTGCTATCATCTTTTCGTGTATAATCCTACATTCTGTTAAATTCCTTTTTTTGATTTCACGTACTCATTCAATTCTTGCGCCTCTCATTCTCTTGCACTCTGCTTTTTACTTCGCCTGAATTTCGTTTATTTCATTATAGGGACATAATACAGGACGAGCCGTCTGTCCTCCGTTGTCTCATTTCTTCAAAATAAAAGAGTTGCACCTCTTGTTAGTCTTGTTAAAAGAGGCGACTGCTCGTATTGTCCACTGCTGCTTCCACCAGATTGCTTGCGCGTATTCTCCACGCTGAGGACTGTTTCTCAGTCAGTACACAGGCAAAGTTAGTATTGCATTGCATTTGGACCCAGGTTTTCGTCAACAGTTTCTAGGATGTGGGAAGAATTCTGTACGTCTGAGCTGGAACTTCTGTTTACAGTTAAGCCCTTTTGTTTCATAGTCGTTTCGTTTGTTCGTCTAGTTGATCAAATTATATTCCTGATCGGTTGACTTTATGTTCATATATCATATATTAGTTACATTTTTTGAGCCAGGATTTCGTTTGACAATGGGTTCTAGTAGAGGACTCTATCTAAGAATGTAATTATTTAGAAAAGGGTAATAATCAATCGTTTCATTTGCTTTGTATTAATGTTATAATTTCTGGAAAGGAGGGTATCGGTAATTTATGAGTCAACATTGGTTTTAGTGGAGATGAAAGGGAAAGTTGTGCTTTTCTGGGGAAGATGAAACGAACGGGAAACAAAATGGAAGGTTAGGATTTGGTACCAAGAAAGGAGATGTTTATGGTTCAAGTGTCAGGAAAACAAGAGAAAACGAGGCCTCTTGTCGTCGCGCTTTTATACTCTGCTGCTATGTGCATGGCGTTGGCGTTCACAAGCCGTCTTCTCTTCATTCAATACACATGATGGGTTCAAAAGTCCAAAGAGCAACAAGTTTCTTGTACACTTACATGGCTATGGAAAGTATACGACATACAGTTTGCCTAATAATTTAAACTCCAAGAGTCAGCAAAATTATTATTATGTCCTGGTCATTTGCCTTTTTGATAATATTTTAGCTTTTGGGTAGTTTGATCAAAGAGTGTTTTTCATGTGCCACTTGTGTACATTATATAGTTAAATACAAGCCTTGAACGTTGTTGAGCCATGTGATAGTTTGGTTGTAATATGTGTGTGTATTTTATTCAGATATGAATGAAAATGAACTTATGGCTATTTATATTTTAGCTTTTGGTTAAAAGTTAATGTATTAGAGTTTGTTGTTTACTGTCTACGAGGGAACGCCGTGGACTCGTTAAAGTGGAGTAGTTAGTAGACTGAACGATCTTAGGATCTAGTGATAGTGGTATTTTCTGGATAAGAAACGCAACACTTTTTTTGGTAATGACGCTTGAACTGAAGTTTGCATTGTTTAAATACGAATGGTCTCTTCTATTTTCATGCATACATGCAAATATTTTAACCAATGAACCATTGAATGATATTTTCTAAGAATTGAATTCTCCCCACTTATGAGCCCACTTTATGTGGCAAGCTAAAACTAATGCTTCCATTCAGCAAGCAATAGATACTCGACTTAGAATAAATGAAAAAATGATTACTGTCAACAGATAATCGCTGTACTTTTATCTAATTTCATGCAAGTAGATAGCGAAATAAGAGCCTATATTTATAGAGTTCCTGATTATAGTTCCTCCATCGCTATGTATAGTACGTTAATTGACTGTACTTATCTTCGTGTCGCGTCCGTATTTTAAAATGCATAAATTGTCCAGGCATGCGAATTGCTCATAATAATCCCTACATTTTCAAGAAAAGAATTGCTTTTATCCGTTGCCATAGAAAACAGCAATATCGAAAATAATGGCAATCAGCAATAATACTGATTGAAACTTTCAAACATTTCCGCATAATATGATAGTGATAGTTGATGAGTACTACATTTATCATAATTGGATCGAACTGACCAGTTTATCCTTTTCAGCTTGTCACCAGTGAATTCCAGTTTTGGATGAATAAAATAACGCTACTTGGCATGTTGATTATTTATATTATACGCAATCTAAATGCTCATATACGTTATCTTAATTTTTGGAATTGCAGGGTAAGCCTCGATCACGAAATCGTGGAGGCATTTCTGGCAGGCCTCATCACATTTCGCAGGCATTAACAACCACGCCTGCATCTGCTGTACAAAAAAATCAATCTGGGATGGCTCCCAGTATGATGCCTCCTATGCCACATTCGCAAATGAACAACAATTTGTCAGACTCCACAACCTTGCTTTCGCACCTTCTAGGTTCTTCAGGTATTGCCATATTTCTTTGGTGAATATACAAGCGGTTGGGTTGAACTGTCCAGAATAACTGTGTTCGTTTTTCAGCTGCTTCTCCTGGATCGGGGTACGTTCAACAACAAAGCTTGGATAAACTTGGGGCTGTTGGTGGGTCGAATGTAGTTTCTGGAAATGTGGAAAACACTTGTCAACAAAATGTTGTCGGCTCACAAGATCTTAGACCTAAACCAGTTGCCACAAGTCAAGCCCAGCAGCCTTGGAGTCCCAAGTATGCGAATGAAACAGTGCAACCTAACACGGTAAATGACTTGAATATTAGACCGGTGTCTATTCTTTTCTTTCTTTTCTATTCTTCTTAACTCTAAACATTTCCTTTTTGAAGCTCTACGTTTTCTGTATTTGCTTCATTTATATATTTCCCTTCTGATATGGTAATGGAACAGCCAACAGCATCATTGTATCCACCATGTTGGATAAGTGTAAGAATATTGTTATTGCATCCATTGATCCGTTCCCAAACTAGATATGCAATTAGCGCTAACAAATTAATCTACTACAGAGATCCATAACCTTGATTTTGTATGCAATTTGATTTCATTTAGGCTGATGAGGTTGGGTAATTCATGTTCTCCTGTTGGTCTCATGCTTACTATATTCAATTATCTATGGTTCAGATCCATTTTGGACTGTCAAAATCCATGATGCAATTGACTACGGACACAATGAATGTTGAAAACATGGCTAACAATGGAGGAAATGTATCACCACCTATGTTATCTGATACCCCGTCCCCACCTATGGGTCCACCTAGTGGTGGGCCTGCATCTCCATCCAGGCATCTTAGACCAAAGAGTGATTCAGACAGGGTGTATTACAAAGTATGTTAGTCGCGTGTAGGAATTTTTTATTGCTTTCATATGCGCAGTCCTTGTTCAAGCTGCGGCATTGTAACTAAATGATCGAATGAATGTTTTGTATTTATTTTAGGAACATCGTCGTGTCTGTCACATCAATGCGGAACAAAAGCGTCGCTGTAATATAAAAAATGGATTTGATATGCTCCATTCATTGATTCCTCAGCTGAGTCAAAACCCAAATGCTAAGGTGATTATTCTAGCCCTTTCGAAGCTGCTAGTGTAATTTTTCGAATGCGATTCGTAAGACAGAAAGTATGATGTTTTTTTTCAGGTGAGCAAAGCTGCTATGCTTCAAAAGGGAGCTGAATATATTCGTCAGCTAAAGGCTGAACGAGCTCAGTTGAAAGAAGAGATTGAAGCTCGTCGACTGGAAGTCGAGGGATTGAATTCTGCCATTAATAACTGCCAATTGATGCTTCCTGCTACAGGAGCTCCTGTATCTCGACAACGGACGAATAAAATGAAGGAAATGTTCGACCAATGGGTTCGAATGAGGACTAATGATAACTGGAAGTTTTGGATAGTAAGAGTTTTGAGAATTGTATAGTTATTTTATGGATGGTTCAAGTTCTTTTTTCAAGTTGGTTTTTTTACTATGCAGTTCAGCATTTTGATTCGGCCTATGCTAGACTCGTACAATAGCACAGTATCAACTGCAAGTGTTGACGAGTTATGTAGAACCGTTTTGGCTTGGATTGACCAGCATTGCTCCCTTGTAGATCTCAGACCAGGTAAATTGAGAACTTTCTGAATGCATTCATTTATTGGTATCTGATCAAGTAACTGAGAACTTAAATGGTTAATTTTTGGTTGTAGCTGTATTGAACTCGATGAGATATTTGTGCACGACTACCGATATATTGACAAATCCAAGTGCCCTCCCAGAGGAAGCGTACAAAGCTGTGAACGAACCGTCTCGCCAACCAGAAAGATAGTTCCGAATTGTTCTAATGATTCTGTGCGCGGATGCTCTAGTGCACAGTGCATCTTGCATAGTAGCTTGGCTTGTGACATCATTGTGGACCCATGACCTTGGTTAATAAGATTCTCTAGTGTTTTTATATTTTCCTAGTTGTTCACGTTTAGGTAGAAATATTAGTTTTAGTGCTGTCATTATGATACATTTCAGTTTAAATGACACTATGTGAGTCACATTAGAAAATTGCAGCTTCAATTATTTTTTTTGTTCTATTGATATCAGTGTGCTCCTAGTTAGAAGTTAAACAATCAGGGGAATGTTTCCTGGTGCTGTTTGAATGTGTTTCTGATAGTTAGTAATGTGTTATGCTCAAACTTGCTCTCATTATTATACGTACATAGCTTTATATTTTTTGGGCTTTCATTGTTTAGTCCTATTTTGCTTGCCATTCTACGCATGTTTTCCACACGAGTCTAAAAGATGCTTAAGTATGTACGCAGAGTACTCGTACAGATTATTTTGGGAGCATGAAAACGCTGTGACTCAGCGTGTTCATTTTCTACCTTTTTCAGAAATTGTGTACAAAAAAATGAGATAAATCTGCCGTCCTTGGACGAAATATTGTTGAAAGAAAGAAGTCATACAAATATTCATTGAAACAAGTGCTTACATTATTGATAGACAAGATATATAATAAGATTGAAAATTTAATTTGCATTTTGTGTGTCTATAGTCTCTATAGAGAATCGTAAAAGGGTAGAATGATATTTTAATGTGTTGCTAAAGCTACAGAAAAGATCCATTATTTTATGCAGAGAATCAATATATTTTAAATACTGTTGTTGCTTGTAGGTATGAAAGAGTTTATAGGAATCCAGATTCAGCAGACTAATTCTGTTAGTCTGTCTAATATCTATTGTTAAATTGTTATATAAATGTTTATGGCGTAGTGTTTTTTATGAGTTGGAAAAATAGTCTTTATTCATATGACTCAAGTCAATTCGTTTCATGACTCTGGTGGTTTCAGTTGTCTGAATTTATTATATTATTTTTTGATAGGCGTCAAAAGGGTGGTGTCAATATAAGTGAATGTAGTTTTTAAAGGGAGATAAGTGTCGTTTATATGAAGTAAAATGTAATTTGAGTACTTCATGTGATTATCGTCTTTTTGAAAATGAATCTGTCGGCGTACCTTGAAAAAAAAACTCACACAACGTTATATACGAACAATCTTTAATTTTCATTTCTATTACCATTTGTGCATTATAATATAGATAAGTAAAACAATATTTTATTGGTTGGTCACGACTATAACGTTTAGAATAAGTCGAGAGTTATATTGTTCAAAATGCCGAAAATGCTAAAATAATTATTTTTGAGTTGAAAATAAAATGATTTTCATAAGTGAAGTTGGTCCGAGTTCCGGCATAGTATACTCAGTCATTCATAGATGAACGCTTTCAGATTTTACTTTTATAAAAGTTTGTGAATACTTCTGTTTAAAATATCTAAGTTCAAATATAGAACGGTAAAAATATTGGCAATTTGGTTTTGGCTCAAACTGTATTTACATTTGCCACATGGGTTCGTAAAACATTGACTGAAACCTATTTTGCTTGCATTGTACTTATGAGAGAAAGTTGTCACGTAAAATCCAATCTCGAACGTACAGCAGAAGTTGAAATTCATGCGTATGCCATTATTGTTTGTTAACGTTTACTTCATCGTGAATTATAAAATTTACTTGATGAGTTAAAAAAGAAATATTGGATTTCTTAAAACTAACGCAAGAGGAATAATATGATATGAGAAATATCTTTTGACTACGACATTGTATGGCAAATTACTAAGCAGCAGAAAATAACTTTTTGAATTTTTCTTGATCTTCTCGATTTTTTTCTTTTTCCTTCATAACAACATCCTCCAATTCTTTTTCGACTTCTTTTTTCATGCCGGGAGAAATTTTTAATACTTTAGCAAAATCCGCTTTGGCTTCATCAAAGTTTCCGATAGCAGTCTGACATTTTCCTCGTCGGAAATAGCCTTTCACGTTTTCTAACATAAATAAACTAAATCAGTGTACAAAAATAATGTTGTATTAGAATGCTGCTACAATATATTATGCCCTACAAACCTGGCTCGATTTTTAATACTGAAGTTAAATGAGTTATAGCCTCATAAAATTCCTCTGTTTTCATCAGACAGAGCGAGTAGTTTAACAACAATGGAACTTTCATTGCTTCTAACTCAACGTATTCGTCACATCCAGGTTTTTCTCTGCGATTAAATTTAAGAATAACCTTAGAGTTATGATGAAAAAGAAGCATCAATGGTTTCTTTCAGAATATACAGCTAGTCTGAATCCCTTTGCCGACAGTTATCTGGTTCAAAACAAACACGGAACAATGCATTCCATTACTATTTTATTTTATCCCAAACCTGAGAAGAAGCTCCTCGACCCTGCTAATGGCTTGATGATATTTGGTAAGAGCTCCTTTCACATCTCCGGCATTGAAAAGTTTATTTCCTGACTCCCGTAGGTCCGGAACAGAAGCTAATTTCTTTTCTGGGGTAAGTTGCCAATTTTCTTCTTCGTACTCTCCGGGTGATTCTATTTTTGTAATCTCTGCACGAGAAGAATTTAAAGGTCGGTATGCATAGAAATTAAGTTTAGTTTACAAACAAAAATTCAGTTAAGCAAGTCTGAGAAACACACGAGCGCACTATACCTACCAAAAATGAATGCCAAATCGATTGGAGTCTTCATCAGCTCATCAAGGTCTTCGTAGCCTGAGACCTCATTTTGCATTCCACAGCACCGGTGAGCAGGTTTTTCCTCCTTTCGGAATATGGTGTCACGAAAGGCTTTAGAGACTACTGGATAGACATGTAGAAACTGCGTAAAAAAAGGACACAGCAGCTCATATAGAAATATTAATAAACAAACGGGAAAGTGTTGAATGTTGCATTCATAAAATTAAATCTTACAGCTTTAGGAATCACATATTTGGACCGTTCGTTCAGTCGCATTGTATGCAGAATGAGCTCCCAAATCTCGAGCTTAAACTTCTTTCCTATGATAAGTTCCATAGGTTTTTTGTACTTAAAGGTGTCATCAATGATTATCTCGTCATTGTCAGCACGCATAGATTTAAACTCAAAGGTTAGCTAAAATGCAATGTAATTCAATTCAATTAAAGAAGAATATAGAGAATGGGTTAAAATCATTATACAACATCGCTTAGAATTTTTAAACCTTTGATCCTGGAGGCCAAGGACCCAAGGGGCCAGTTCCACCAAACAGAACATTTTTCTGAACGTTTGATGGAAGTTCTCCAGGTTTAGCTTTCCCTAACAAACTGCTACTGACCCCAGTACCCATACTTCCCATTCCCATACTGCATGGAAGAGCCATGGCTTATCCAATGAATCTTGTAACTTATCCAAATAAATTCCCAACCTACAAAAACAAAAAATGTCTTGTTAGTTGAGGGACGGACAAACGGGTTGTGTAGCAAACCAAACTGAAGCTGCAAAGTTCTGAACATCAAACAACAGAATCTTGGACGTGAAGTAACAATCTTAAATATATATATATATTAATTGAGAGATATCCCGGATACTAGAATTCAGTGTATGATGGTTTTTAGAACAAAAAATTGCGTGATTATTCAAGCAAATCGTGCACTACAACTGAACCGTCGGAAAAACCAAAAACATGACAGAGTACATTGTATATGAAGAAATCGTTCCCTAATTGAAATAATATGTCACAATAACCGATTATATCGATTAATAATAATAAGATAGAATACCAGTACACGGCACTTATACTAATAATGTGAATCTGTTACGCAGAAAATGATGTTTACCTCTTAATATTTGTATCCTATTTTTTGGAATGCAAGCTTCTTGATCCCCCAAGTTTTCAATCAAACTACTCAAATAATTGGTTACCAATCGCCAATCTACAAGTTTTGGGACGCTATCACGGATTGTTGATTTATAATTTAAGCATCCTCTTTGTATACTATCTTTGTTTCCATCTCCACACATGCACCCACAAAATGACATGATACAAACAATGACTTTCACTTTTTTGCATTCAGCACTTTACTTTCTACGTGGGGCACGTTCTTTCTCTCAATGCTCTGTTCTGTTTGGAGTTTATTTTTGGATTACATTAGACTACTACAGAATGTTGTTGATTCGTGATGCAAAACTTTCACTATACGAGTACACAGCAGGCAGGATTCGTTTTTCGTATGCTAGCTCTATGACTTCAAAAGTGACTGCTTCATGTGGGGCATTTTGGCAAGAAAGGCAGGAAAACTCGAACAATTCTTCAAATGCACTTGGCTACTTGGCAAATGCATTGTATTGTTACACAAAAAAAAAAAAACTATTCCTCATTCTTCGGAAAACACGTTTTTTAACGTTTCTTTCCGTATAAAATTTGTAAAACAAGTTAAGGTTTACTGCTTGTTTACGAATTGTTTTTGTTTTGTTAACCTGAGAATACGTATTTTTGCGGTGGTTACTGATTTTATAACCATACCTGTATATCTTTACCGGTGTAAACTAGGGTAAAGATATTTCTAAAATTTCACAATATTAGTTTTTCAAAGTCGTTGTCTTTACAGGCCACGGTTTTTTTCACTTCGTTACTGTAATGGCTTCAATTACTCTTATCTCAAGAATTGCGTCGACAGGTAATTGGGGTTTTTTTTCGAGGCAGTAGAATGTCACGTTTAGGTTTAACTAAAGCGTAAAGGACGTGTGGCGATTTCAATTTTCTATGAGTCGTTCGCAAGGAAACTCTCTTCGTTTTTTGTTAACAGAAAATTATAATAAGGAAGCACTTATTAAGTTCTTGTTGCATACTTGAAGAACTTAAATTTTTGTTTCAATGTCGCCTCGTTATTGATTTGTTCCAGTTGGAAAGCAGCTTCATTACTATGGAATTGCCAACAATGCCTCTTCTCCATTTTCTTCCGTATGCTTATGACAACGTTATGGAGTTTAACTAATCGAACTTTTAATATGCTTCAAAAGTTCATTGCGTAATTATGTTTGTAGAAACTTGGTTCAAGAAACATTTGGGTATCCAGCATTCGATTGTATGCCAGCGAGAAAAAGATTTATGAGAGAAATAAACCTCATTGTAATGTAGGAACTATTGGGCACGTAGATCATGGTAAAACGACACTAACTGCTGCCATTACCAAAGGTAATTCATTTGTTGCTTTTCATGCATTGAAAGGGAGAATTGTTTTTGTAATCATGGATGTTTGATTTCGAATGTCATGCTACTGTACATACCAATCAAGTTACCGAATTTTTGTTTTCCAGTTCTGTCTCAAAAAGAGTTGGCCCATGCAAAAAAATATGATGAAATTGATAACGCCCCGGAAGAAAAACAAAGGGGGATCACCATTAATGTGGCTCACATAGAGTATTCTACCGATAGTCGTCACTATTCTCATACAGATTGTCCTGGTCATGCTGATTATATAAAGGTATTTTGAGAATAAAGTTATCAAATATTTTTTTTTTATTTATGCTAGTTGAATGCTGTTTATTTTGTTACGTTTATTTGACTTCAAACTCAATTTCAGTTTATTTGAAACCAAAATTATCTTGCAGAATATGATCACGGGAACGGCTCAAATGGATGGAGCGATTCTTGTAGTAGCCGCAACTGACGGTGTCATGCCCCAGACAAGAGAGCATTTATTACTTTCGAAACAGATAGGAGTTCAGCATATTGTCATTTTCATAAATAAGGTGCAAATCACTAAACGTTACATAATAGAGTGAAACTGTACAATTTAAGAATCTTATTTATCACGCTTTCAGGTAGATGCAGCTGACGCTGAAATGGTAGATTTAGTAGAAATGGAAATCAGAGAACTAATGACCGAAATGGGGCTTGACGGAGAAAAGGTCCCTGTTATCAAAGGATCTGCTTTATGTGCTTTAGAAGGAAAAAATCCCGAACTAGGTACAATAATTCTTTTTTTTAAACACGATTATCATAGATGGATAAATAAATGTGATTAATAATGTTAACAGGAGAAAACGCCATTGTTGAGTTAATGAAAGCTGTTGATGAGCATATACCCACACCAATCAGAGAATTGGACAAACCTTTCCTTATGCCCGTCGAAAACGTCTATTCTATTGCTGGTAGATAATATGGATCATGAAATACATGATAACATGATATCATTTGCCATTAAGAATCAAGGGAAAATATGTTACTTTCATGCAAATTCCATGGTTTGTTTGTAGGCAGGGGTACTGTGGTGACTGGCCGACTTGAAAGAGGTGTTCTTAAGAAAGGAAATGAATGTGAGATTATGGGTTACAGTAAGACAGTAAAGACTACTGTAACTGGAATAGAAATGTTCCACAAAATTTTGGAGGAAGCTCAGGCTGGAGACCAATTAGGAGCTTTAGTCAGGGGAGTCAAACGGGACGACATTCGTCGGGGTATGGTTCTTGCGAAGCCAGGATCTATGAAGGCCCATGATAATATAGAAACTCAGGTACAACTTGGCTACTTTACATGGTCTTAAATGTTAATTTTGAAGTTCTTATTGAACAATTGTATTTGCATAAATTGCACTAGAATTTCATCCTATAAGGTTTAATTTTTCTATCTTTTAAGGTTTACATCCTAACAAAGGAGGAAGGTGGCCGGCCAAAACCTTTCACCTCGTACATTCAGATGCAGATGTTTTCTAAAACATGGGACTGTGCAGCTCAGGTAGTCATTCCTGAGAAGGATATGGTCATGCCTGGAGAAGATACCAAGTAAGTGCGTGGAATTGAACGTCATTCCATTCATAGTTCATAGTTATTCGTATCTATTTTGAAATCCCTATTCCAATCTTGAAACTTAACAGACTGCTGATGAAGCTATATCGGCCAATGGTACTTGAAAAGGGACAGAGGTTCACCCTTAGAGACGGATTCACTACTCTTGGAACGGGCGTGATTACCAATATTTCTAAAAATCTGACAGAGCCAGAGCGCCAATTCTTGACGGAAGGCAGGAAAGGCATTGAGAAACGAGCAAAAAAAGAAGCTGACAAAAAAGCTTAAGTCATATTGACCTAAATCAATACAGATAAACTATCGTGACAAAAAAATTTTTTTGTAAACCCTTTATCTTCTTTATACAATCTGTTATTTATGCGATGTGGTTGACATTTTTATGGACAATGTAGTGGACATGAAGCTAAAATTATAGAGTTGTTTGCAAAATAAAGTATAAAGTTTAGTAGAAAATATCATTCACCTTCTAACGGCAGTTTTCTAACGGCAGTGATAGAAATATTATGCAGCAACTTGACATACATTTAATATCTTTTGCCAGTATATTCAGAAGGGCTTGACAACACGGTGAACTATTCGTTGTATTTGTATGTGAATACAATCGTTCGTAAGTTGCTTCCTTTTGTGCCTTAAATGCAGCGATTTCAGACGAAAGGTATGGTTAAATAATTCCTTAAGGTGGTTAAAAACACCAATGAAAGTTTATTTTCTCTTGGAACTTGGTATTCAAGATTATAATAATTGTAACACAATATTTCAAGTTAGAGCGTGACACTTTAATTAAAGTAAATGGTATGGTTCTAGGTGTAATGTGGGATCACGATCACACACAAATTCACAATAATAAGAGGATGTGATATACAATATTACAAAGTTTTTTTTAGTAATTACCATTTCACTCTCAAGATGTCTCAAGTGGGTTTCGAATGGTTAGCGAACGACGGAGATCTAGCCTATAGTTCAGCGATGATGACATTTCATCTGCATCTCAAAATAGGTTCCCTAACATATAATAATAAAGTAAATAAAGAGCTTCGTACTTCATACATTAGCCACGAAGTGGTACCACGACTTACAAGATAGTTCATCACCATCAAGAAAAAAACGGACAAATAAAAACGAGGTTCTTTGAACTCTAATTCAATTTCAATTATTACTTAAGATTCGTTTATTTATACCAGCCAGTGGATAAAAATTACAATTTTTTTGGGCACTTAACCTTAACTCAGTACTTCTTTTTTAACTTTATAGTGCCGTACATAGTATATTAAATACTCATCAAGAAACAATCTTAGCCAAACACTAAGTTCCCTATTTATGTAGTAATCAGAGAGTGAGAAATTAAACATTCAAACGTAATAACGTAGAAATTACAGCTCCTCGTCTTCTTCTGGAAGAGCGGTGGCTTGGGCATCCTGTGTTTAAAAAAAATAGACACATTATAAAAGGCGAGCACAAAACATGGGATATCTTCAGCTTGACTATAAATGTTACCTCCAAGTCCTTTTGGATCTTTTGCTGCCATTGGGGATCCATTTGCACCTCTGGAGGAGCAAGAGCAGGCATTGCTACAAACTCCAAGTTGGGATCTCCGATCAGTTTCCGTGCGAGCCAGAGAAAGGGCTTCTCGAAGTTATAATTACTTTTAGCGGAAACATCATAGTACTGTAAATTCTTCTTCCGGTGAAAGACGATACTTTTAGCCTTCACTTTCCGATCCTTTATGTCAACCTTATTTCCAGTGAGAACAATCGGGATGTTTTCACAAACACGAACCAGATCTCGATGCCAATTAGGGACGTTCTTGTAAGTAACTCGAGATGTTACATCGAACATGATGATAGCACATTGGCCCTATTGAATAAATAATTGACAATTTATTATAGGATAAACATCCCACACCTTGTGATCATTGGTATTCAACAACAAAGACGTCGGCCTCAGCGCATATCGAATTAAAAAGCAAAATCATAAAGATAAAACATTCAGCGTTCAACAAAAAGAGACGCAAATACAATAGGTAAATAAATGATACACGATCTATTATCATTATGACTTTTAATATACAGCGGCGAGTTGGTCAGTCACAGGCAATGCTTTCCCCTATAATTTGAATTTCTCGTATAACATGACATTATGACGTGCTACAAAGTATTCACTGCGGGGACTCCCTCCCTAACGGAGGCTGCCGGCAGTATCCCCATGCCCCCCACGCTATAACGGAGGATACAAGCTGTACCTCCATACCCCCCCCCCTTAACAGGCGCAACAAAAGGCTGAAAAAAACCTAACAAAACATGATTTATGGCATAGTCAATAAACACCCAAAAACATCTATGAAGCGGTGCTAAAACTGATTTACACCGAGGATATTACAGTTTTTTCGAAAGCAATAGCTGAATAGCAGAATATTTCCGGATTCACAGGTGACCAGAGTAATTACTGGTTTTGTCAGTTTTAGTAAAACCAAAGTATAAGATCTTAAATTCATAATGATAATGCATTTACTTGTAGATTAGTGATTTCAACGATTTATTAAACCGATGACCCGGTCCCAAGTATGTGCCACAACGCTTTGCAGTGAGTACTTCAATGATACTTATTTGATGGATAGAACTTTTTAGATATTTTACCTGGATATAGTACCCATCTCGAAGACCACCAAATTTCTCCTGTCCAGCAGTGTCCCATACATTAAAGCGGATGGAGCCACGGTTAGTATTGAATACAAGGGGATGAACTTCAACACCCAAAGTTGCAACGTACTTCTTTTCGAATTCACCGGTTAAATGTCGCTTCACAAATGTGGTTTTACCGGTACCTCCATCACCAACCAATACGCACTTGAATGTTGGAATGTCATTTTCAACTTTATTATTTGCAGCCATAATTCCACAAATTCTCTTCAGGGATGAGTTTATGCCTGCTCAATACCTGTAACCCCGTAATGTGCACAAAAAAAGAAGGAAGTTTAATGCAAAATACCATCCCAGTTATAGCGTGAAACCTCAATCGTAACATTTTTGCAACCAAGAAATAGCTTTTAATCAAGATAAAGCTTACCAAATGTAGAGGAATGAAAAAGTGTAGAAAATCACTGTTCCTCTTAGCTGAAACAATTTTCGTGAAAACTACCAACGACAGAAAATCAATCACAGAAACCTGAAAAGCGGAGTCAGTCTTCACACTTCCAGAGTTTTCAACGGGCAATAGACGAATGAGCAAGCCGCCAAGGTGGGAAACTCATGCACTAAAAACTACTTGTTTGCTATATGCATTGCAATGCACGCGCTTGTCAGTCACTATACCAACGCGTTTAGCCCAAGTAACCCAATGCCGGTAAACTGTAAAATAGGAGTTTTGCTGATGTCCAATCTGAGTTTAATCTGTGAATGCGATTCTAATTTTTTTCAAAACTAACCCATTAAATACATCTATATGAAATATTTGCCAATAATTTATACTTCTCGAGGTCTTTAAACTACAAATTCAAATGCAAAATTCTCCAAAAAATTAAAATATTGTACTGATACTGATAACCCAAAAACAAATAATTAATTGCAAGAATTCCATTAAATTAGTCCAATTAGCAGCATTAAAGGATGGAAGCTCATGTACTTTTGAAATCTTTTTTAAACTTGGTTTGTTTTTACAATTCGTTTATACATTTTTTATCTCTAGTTTAGTTGAATTAAATTAAATTACTATGAAAACAGTTTTATTTAACCACCCTGAATTTTATAATCAGGGTTAGATAACTACGATTTCATTTCATAATTAAAATACTTTATAAAAAAATGGTTTACGAAGAAACATCCGTGAGTCAGTGAGTGATCGTGATCACGTCCACATTCCCACAGGATGACATCAGCCAAATGGTAACGCCAACGTTTTCGGCACTACTAAAAGGGAGGACGTTATTAATGAAAACAGCAATTATGTTTTCCCGCGTTCTGAGCTTCTTCTGTACCTTCAGTGGCAAGAAAGAGCCAGAGTCACGGCAGCATGTCTTATAGCGTGTATACGGGAAAAACGAAAAAACACAAATGGCCTATAGAAACCCTCAGCTCATGATCGCTAGATGGAAGTTCTGCTTTGTGTATTAGACGTTGGAATTTGTGGTTACATTCACTTACTACACATTGGAATCTGCTTTATATCCTTCACAATTCGCTGAAGTACACGATTATTCCAAGTATTTAAGTACGAAAGCTGACTGATAGAAACTATTCTGTTCTTTTTTATTCCTAATTCTTATACATTCAGACAGTGTATGGAGAAGGACTGCTTCACAAACGAAAAAAGCATTTATGGAGTATATTAACTATACATTACATTTGGGCAGCTTTAAGTTAATCCAGAACATTAATTCTGGATTTAGAAGATAGAGAAAATGTAAAAGAGATTCAAATCCAGTATAGTATGCTCATGTTCCCAAGTTCCCATTCAATGTTGTTAACTATCAGATTTGTTTTGTATCTAATCTGACCATGATATTGAGGCTCCACAGGCTTCCTAAAAAGTGCAGCAGCATGGTTAGGGTTTTTTATTTGCGTGAGTTGTGCCATGCGGTGTGTATGTTGAAGGCATTAGTTGGCGAAAGTTTGCTTCTGGCAATCATTACACGATTGCAATTCATGGTTTTCGGCTATTTTTAGTCCGGATGACCAAGTGGACATTATCGATATTTGTAATTTTTTAATTATATATCTCAATATCACTTTACGTTCGTTGAGGTAGGTCTACATATGTCGTCATTTGCGTACCTACTCAACCAGCATCAGATTATTGTGGAGCATGTTATTTTTTGAGTTGGGAAAGAATGTTGCTCTGAACATGAAAAATTTATAAAGTGTGAATGAAAACGTTTAGATTCCATCAAGATACTCGACAAACGTGTTTCCTAAACTTTCTCTCACACTTGTACGATTCCAGGAGCATTCGTCATGTGAAAACATCAATTCTGGTTGAGAAATTGCAAAATACCCGGGTAAAGAGAAGTCGCTTGCTTCCAGTGATTTCATAGGATGAGGTAACCTACCCTTCGGAGCTGGAAACGATTTCGGTAGTTGTAAAGCTCAAATGGGCTGTGTGACGGCAATGCAGAGGTTGCTACTGAGGGGATGGGCCGGAGCAAACTATGAACGCAACGTAGGCGGCCATAGTGGCTTAGCTGTCGTATAAGTATTAAATGTTCATGCTGCATACAGTAGTAGTGTAGAACGCTGCCTGGGTATGATATTGACTTTATATTTACTAGCCAGTTTCTGTAGATTACATGTTGCAGTGAATTGTTTCACGCTCACCTTACGTTCCTAGATTCAAGTTTGCATAAAAACTTGCTCTCATCAAATTTGAAACACACAATGGCAAAAGTTATACCCATGCACATAAAGCCCTTTCTTTACAATCTACAGTCTTTTCCATACTACATTATTAATTGACTACTTGGCTACTAGGACAAATTTCAAGTCCTCACTCTGTGTGCTCTTATGAATTTCTCATGCACATCTTGTATATTTCTATATAATACCTGTTTAGATTATACTCTCCTCGTGTAAAGAAGACGCATTCGCCAAACTTACAATTTAAATATCCCATCTTTCATGTGATCTCCCTAAATATTGCTTGCTCACTTTCTCCCACTTTCCCAGTCACCAGTACACATTGCCAAACAGTTTTAGCTGGCATTCATGCTTTTGCTTACAAACTTTCCTTTCAAATGCATTACTTTCCCTGCCACCATGTAATTCCTAATGAGGACCCAAAGACACTGTATGAGACAAGGAAGCCAGATCTTTAGTTTCAAAGTTTCAACGCATTCACAAATATCTCAAATAGTACTAGCTTGTAATCTAATCCGTATACCAAATGTTCAAAGCTCAGGACCTATCAATGTTTCCGTATGAAAGTTCCTTTAGTTGCCTGATAAATGCAGCCACACCTTTTTATATGCTACTTCCCGCTTGTGGAAAGGTCTAAAATTGTGTGAAACACTTCCGAATTTCACTTGTCGTAAATAAAAATGAACAAATTACAAGATACACTTCTGTCAGCTATCTATAGACACATTTTTATTCGTATATACACAGAGCTAATTAATAATCTTAATAAGGAACGCAAATTGAATGTGATCATAAATATTAAAGAGTTATATGTATTACATATACACAATGAATCAACTTATTTCACCTGCTATCTAACTGTTCGTTAGTTGGTAGGATGATATTAGCGAAGCCCTGGTAGTCATGCATATGATTACACATTATTTGATTAACTTTGTCTGGTCTCTGTGTGTTTCGAGTTGAACAAGACTTTTCCTGCCGTCTTTGTCTCAGCTGTGAGGCTGAGGCTGAGGCTGAGGCTGAGGAATTTGTGGCGCCCAAGTTGTTCATACAGTTTTTTAATCATTGATAAATACATGGGAGCCAAAGAAATGATCTTTTTGAGCATCCCCATCTTTATTGTGTTGACTTTGGATGTTATAAATTGTTGCCCATGCATTCATGACATCGTCTGCATCTCTTGTGAGCCCAGCATATAAATATGTAAAAAATACGCTACAAACAACGGAGCGGGAGCATATATACAATTGAATGGTTCGTTATATGCACTCAGAAACACATGGATGTAAGATTACACTGACTAACTGGAGTTATAGAAAACTAGACATGCACAACGGCTGGAAGTTGTCGGAGAGGACTCGGAATGTGTCGGTCTTCGGAGACCTCTGCTGTCAGCTTGCAGTTATAATGATTTTGGGACTAGAGACCGCCCAGTGAGAAATACCCCCAAAATCCTCCAGTCTTAGAAAACCCCTTTAGTTCTCATAGTAAGCTGGTGAGCGAGCGAACGGCTGATTGTGAGTAGAGTACCATCATAGCTCTTTTATACATCGTTGCATACGTCAGAGGAAAAGAGAGAGCCATGTTAGTAGTAGTATGTGCAAAATGAGTTTTGCTAGCAGTTTGTGTGGCTGGCTCTGGTGAAGGAAACTCCACTAAGTTTAGAAAGGATTGTGCAACTACATACTTCCACCCAAACTAAAACTGGAGTGTATACATAGTAGCTAGCTAGAGCTGAGTCGGTGCATACAATAATAGTTGGTACATGTATAGAATTGCTCTGTTGTTGCAGCTAGCTGTAGGAACGACTGAACGAGTGAGCGAGTGTGCTTGGTTCTATGTGCATGTATGTAGTAGAAAGGCAGGGGAGAGGAAATAAGGAGAGAACTACTGCTTGCGTCCAGCGGATCCTCACTTGTCACACTGGGAACAGTGACTCTGGCTCTACTCTCTCTCCAGTCAGATTCTGATTGCCTTCGGTTGGGTTTGGTACTGGTAGCTGTTGGGTCTCCTCGTTTCAGCCAGTGTCAGTCAGTCTGCATAAGTGGCATTCACAAACACACACCAATATATTGCATAAAGTTGTGTTTACATTGTTCCTTGTTGGAAACCAAAAGGAGGATCCACAAGCATTCGTGATTCGTACTGCTACTGTGCACACAGCAATAAGTGAAGGTAAATATACAAAGAAAAGTCATGAATATTCATAGCTCCAGTTGAAATTCCCACCACTAGCCACAACTGTGTTGGTCAAGACAGAAGAACTCCTACAGGAAACAGAACTTACAGGGCCTGCAAGGAGCCAGTGAGTAGCTGGATTGTTTTTGGTCGTGTCCAGGAGTGGCTCCCTTCTTCTCCAGTGTGATTCTTTTCTTGCTTGTAATGTGACTTGCGTTCAGGAAACGGGCAGTGTTATGATCTATTAATTATCCTGAGCGATTACACTGCAGTATGTCTTCGAAATGGACAACAGTGGGAAATAGAAAAGGAACGAGAGAGCAGTCTACGGGAGAAGTAGCAGCACCACCATCAGCAAAGCAGCAGCAGTGGTCACGAAACATTTCCAAAGGAAAACAAAGAAAGGACTCGGTGACTTGTATATGAACCTGTGCCTATGTGTTTACGTGAATATATGTGTTTGTATATATCTATATTGTAGCAATCCAAGCAACTCTCTCGGTCGTCTGTCTACTACTTCTACAACCCAATCAAAACAAGATTTTATTTTAAACTCCATGTGTACCAACCCGATCTAACATTTCAGTTCTCTCACTCCAGTTCAACTATAGAACTACATATTGAGCGGTTCTTAATTCACGCAATTATTCACAATCCTTCAAACTTCTTGTCTCTCTTTCTGTCTTTGCAAACCAAAAACCCGTACTAGTGGCTTATATATACTCACATCCTCCCAGCTACCTATTACAAAGTATATGCAAACCTGCAGCTCAACATACTAAATAGCCAATGTCTTTAGGGACAGCCCGATTATCAAACTAGAAATTCATTACTTAAGTGTCAACACAACCAGCCAAGCAACGAGTTCTAACTAACTAACTGCCTGGACAAGAAGATTTACACGTGCTTTCTTCCTTAGTACAATTGGTCCATATCTTCATACCGTGCACCCGGTATACAGAAATCGGATTACATCAACTCCCTAACTCCCGCTTGCAAAACGTTTGTTCCAAAAGCAGCTTACTAACTTGTGTGTGTTTGTTTCTCCAGTTACACCCTACGAACTGATTACTCCTCACAGTCCGTCTGTATGATAATCTTTTCAAGCGCCTGGTTTAAGAACAATCAATCCCAGAAAAAAATCCAAAGGAAATCAACAAAGGAAAGTAAGAAACAGCAAGTAGGAAGTATGGAAGGAAGGAAGTGAGTGTACGACTCTCTGATCGCATGCTTTCACAGCGGGTACATACATAATCATATAGTTACTTGCTAACAAAACTCACTCCTATATCTGCCGCCCATATCTTTCAGGAATCGTGTGTGTGTCTGTCTATGTGGTTGAGCCAAAGAAAAGAAAGGACTAAAAGAAGTGAACACACACAGCCCTCCTGGTTCCTTTCGTATATTCTCAATACTGACGAAAAGAAGAAAGTTTTTTAATACTAGACGGGTAGTCTCTCCTGGTGTTGCTAAACTTAGACGGCAAACGAGAAAAAGTGAAACCTTGTTGTACCACTGTGCGTTCCTCCCGTGTTCAAATACAAAAAAAGTATACATTCAAGGAATGTTCAACCGCCGTACAGTTCTCCCCGGTACCTTATTATAACTCTCCAATATTACTCTTGATTCTTGATCTTATTTTCCGCCGTGTGTGTGTTTTTTCCTGTGCATGTGTGTGTGTATGTGCTAGTTATAGTGTGTTGTTCAGTGTGTGTTTTTCAGCCTTAAATGAAGTGAATATCGATATTGATTTTCACGGGCAACCAACGTTACCGTTTCTTCTTATATCCCCTTGGCCCTCTTTTTATCCTCAGCCTCTGAAACTTATGTAATTGCGGGGAAAAAGTCGTTCCGAACATTCCTCACTCACAGTCTTGGACTGTGAACTGTGACACTTTAGGAATCAAATGGACTCAATTGTATTTGTTACTAACTAACTAACAGTTGTGTGAATTCATGGATCGGATTTGTTTCTGTAGTTTTTGAACCATATAGGTGATATCATTTCAAGTGGTGTGATTCAGTGGAAAGTTTCATTGTCATTGTTAGGTGTCCCCTAATACCTGACTGCCGTGCGTGCGGATTTACAGCGGTCATTTACATTGACTTAGGGAGGGACTTGGTCTCTCCTGTTAGCCCAGTGCAGTCATGACGAAAGACAGATTGGCCGCGCTCAAAGCGGTATGAAAGTTGTATCTATTTCAGTTTTCTGTCACTCAACTCAGTCAGTACTACCCTGTGTATAAGCTTTCTGTGTTCAGCTTTTGCTTTTATAGCCATAGGTAACTACAGTAAGTAGTGTTGTGCTGTTGTCGCTGTGTGATTGAGTTCATTTCATAGTTTGACTTTGTTTGTTGTCATGATCTTCAATCTTTGGCAGAAATTAAGAATTGTTAAGAAGACACTTTGGTTAATTTCTATAGAGCAAAATTTTACTATTTTTGTAACTTACTCACTCAGTACAGTATGCTTACTTTTGTAGTTTGTCATTTGTAATTAAAGTTGGAGGCTAGAAACTACTACCACAATAATAAAGTTGATGGAGTTAAGTTTAAAATGTTTGTAAATGTCTGGTTGTTCTTGGGAATTTAATGCCCTTGACTTTTAGAAGGGACCATCTGGTACCTTGATGATGGGAACACATTTGTTTCAAACTAACTAACTATAACTGTTTTGTGGTTTTGTTAGTGAGTATAATTTATCTAAACTTGCTACCTTACTAAATTCTGTGTTGGTTTATATTTTATGCTTTTGTGAGTGAGCAAATATCCTTCTTGTGCATCTGTGCTTTGTTCAGAACAATATGAGGAAGTGGAAATAGGGAAACGCAAATATTTTCGTTATTGTGGTGTGCGTATTTAAAATGCGTACCTGTCACTGTTGGACTACTGTAACAGTTTCAGCTTCAGCAGTTTTGAGAACTTTAGTTGTTCCATTAAAAATGTGGTACTATTTTTACTTTCGCTACTTATGGAATCACAATAGGAAGTCGAAAATATGTGTTTGGGCTTACAGCTGTTTAATAAAATTGTTTGGAAGTTTCTTTTCATTACTGTTCATTCATGCAGTATTGAAGTAAACACTATCTCGCACTACTGACTTATGGAATAAGTTTATTTTACTATTTTCCCCCCAACCATTTTCATGTGAATGTGAATTCCGTGTGTTTAAAAGTGAACATGGAATATAGCAGATCCGCAAATTCAGCCTGCTTAGAAAGTCTGGCTTTGTTACTGAAAATAAAACATTAAATAAATCATCGGGAAGAAATAAGTGTCAGAGCTAATGCTATCGTTTTATTTTTTACTATAATACAATACATTGTTTTAAAATCCTGATCTACGACAAAGAAGAAACAAAAACATTCATCACTGACCGCTAAAATAATTAAATAAGCTTTGTTACTTTATGTTTTGTAATTATATACCGCTACCGCTACTTATCAAGTTATGGTAACTTTTATGAAAGCCAGCTGTAATTAAATACTAAAGCTAAACATGAATTAGTTTTATAATTTGGGCCAACGAACAGAAATTTATTTAGAAAATGTTGATTTCATGAGCTGTAATATATATAGCAACGTTGGAAATTTGGAATTTTGGAGCTAGGAATCGAACCCGGGTGGTTTCATTAACATGTACGCGACAAAATGCATTATATTTATTCAAACTTTAATTCAAAAGCAATGAATATATAAACTGGGCCATCACATTGAAAGTATAACTGTGTACTTCACTATTTTAGGTAGTGTACGAAGGGGTATATTATCAAGAAATATGGTTATTTGCTAACCAAAGGATTCGAGTAAGTGTAGGTTGCATGACAAAACTACAGTCATTACGCGTAGAGCAGAATAAACCTCATACCGTACCCTCGATCGATATTCTAGGAATTTTTGTGTGCAGCTAAAATATATATTGCTCACAGGGAGCAAATAAGTTATTCATCAGAAGGGTATGATCGATGATGACAAACTCTGTATTCAAGTACTTGATAGTTTTCTTTGCAATGGGAACCTAATTCTGTTAACGGGCTCTCATGAAAACTTTAAAAGTTGGAGTAATAATCTCACTCAATTAACTTTTTAGACCACTTCTCACATATACGCCTTGTCTGATCTGTTCTATGACATAATATGAAGAAAACAATTTTTAACACCAATTTTGGTTGTATTTGCGTATGTTGACTCAAATTTTACTAGGTTTATCCGTGGAGTAACCTTTTTTATATGGGCTCCACTTTCTTTCTTTGAAATACGTCCTCATTGATAATTTTTATTGTCCAATTACTAGCCGCGCTTAATTGGGTACACAGTATGCTTCGAGTTTCTCTTTTTGCATAATTTATTTTATATAAGTTGGAAAAATTTTAGTCTAGTCCTAAAGGAGTTGGAAACAACATTGGACTATTTCACTGTCACATTTATACTAGCTGTTAGCTGATAGAAAAGTCCATTTTAAACTAATCTTCGCTGTCGCTGCCTATTCTTCGTACTAGGGATTTTTTTAATTCTCTGGGCCAACTTTTCGTGCTTATATTTCCTAATTTTTTTAGTTGTTTCTTGTTTTAAATCCTTTTGCAAGCCTTTGAATGAATATATTCGTGGAAAAATTAGTTAATATTTATAATTTTTGAAATGCACTGAACTTAATCATCTGTAGATAGAGTCACATGTCTAATCTGTCGTTTTGAGGATATGTTTTCTCTGAAAATGAATGTAGCTAACGACTCAAATTATTCAGAATTATAGGAAGCCCATAACTTTCAACTGAAATTCAATTTACCAACGATTGTGTGGTATGGTGGTATCCAATAGACAACTCTATGGAACAGCTAACCGCACCGCACAAAATTTATTTGCACGATCTTTATAAGGTTTCAATTGACCTGGCAACTATGTTGTCCTAGAATTCGCACATGTAACGTATTTAATTTTCAAGCGAAACTCAATATTGAAAAAATTGACAGTCTAAAAGAAAGTGAATGCGTATGCTCTCACTCTCAGTAAGACATATTTTTTCTCATCACAGTTCATAAACTGACAAGTTTTCATGCAGTAAGTATTTGCATGTGCGTGTGCAAAACATGAATATTGTAAATATGACGATTTTTTGGTTTATTTTGAAGGACAGGGCAAGGTACAACATAAAGTTATTTTTTGAGAACATTTGTACAATACACTGACTATTGCAAGCACAGAGGGCAAAAAAAAAGGATATTTCCTTTAAACTTTGAACATTATTATTTAACATTCATATATTGGAAAATTATTCTATGCTTCGAATCCAAATACAGTTTATCGTAGAGAATAAATATTGATTTCTTAATTATATTGTTTGCATAGTTAAAACACCATAAATTTGTTATTAGTAGGACTAAAATATAACTTGCAATTTGAAATAAACAGATTTGAGTGTATGTATAGTCAATCTTCGTTGCATCAAATGTTTGCCTGTATAGACTATAGACCATCCGGAAAAAGGAGGTAAATTTTTCCTGTCCTGTGTGTGACAAATTTGTGTAGTAGGATAGGATAAAATTTACCTCCTTTTTGCGGACAAGGTATAGTTAGTTATAATACAGTAAAGGTAATTTTTGTAAGAGATGATGATAATCAGATAAATTAATGACATAGATCTTTTACGTTATGCCTCTTGAGGATATTACCATGGAAAACGAACTATCGTTGCTGTTTATAGAAACGTAAAGCTGCATAAAATCATGTCTGATTGATTGTTTAATACACGCAAGATACAGCTTGTTAAATGGTTATGTACGGTGGCGTGGCTTTTTTCTCGAAAATCCGACTGCCGTTGCACATGATTAGATTGAATGCATAGAAGTAGATTACTATATAACACTAGAAGACTTGCTTCCTTCAATTCTTGTAGCCACATTTTTTTCAATGTGTGTCCCCATATGTTCAAGTCCAATCAAATATTCATTTTAGATCTGCGATCTTCCTTTATATTCGCATCCGCCAAAAACCCGGCATAGATGGCGTGCCACTCATGCAAAAATTTTACGGAATTTTGTGACACCATAGAAGTAGATTTACTCACCACACAACACATAGTGGCTACACAGATTCTACATGTATTAGATCAGAGGAGCGGGGCTTTGATTGAATGCATGAATTATGATGTCAGCTGGTTCTCACTAAAGTCATTCAAATTTGAAAATCTTAATTGAATTACAAATTAAATCGATTTATGACATTTAAAATGAAAAATGAATATGCCTATAACATGACGCATACAAAAAAAACGTATACATTATTTTAAGTTTTTTTGAAAAATAAGTTGTTTATACGCACATTGTGGAAAAGTTGACATTTTAACATTAAGTACTAATGTGACTTAACTTAAATAAAAAAAATATTCGAGATGAGATGTTTCCCGTATTTACTGACTGACAGACTGACTCATTCAACATTGCAATCGCAGTGTTAATTGATAAATTTTCCATACAGACTTTTTGCTACAATTTTTTAAATGTTTCTTAAATTTTTTAATAAAAACAGAAGGACATTTTGGTTGATAGCTTTTGATGAATTGTTATAGATATTATGGTGTATTTAATTTCTAATTGTTCCATCAGGACAGTTTGCTTTTTCCAATTACATAATTATTTGTAGATTTACAAATTATTTGTTGTCGACCAAACATAGTGAAGTATATTCAGCTTTATCCACCTAAATTACGATCAAGGACTGGAATCCATGAGTAATATGCTGCGGTTGTGGCTTTATTTGCGGTTGCATTATGCATACAGCTCTCACCAGGATTATCAACCTTCAGCAATATACTTGTATTGCTCGAGTTTTTATTCCAATTGCTGGTTGCTCTAATTCCTTAACTCAAAGTGTGACAAATTGCAAAAAGTCGATTGAGTAAAACTATCTTAATCATTAAGTATAAGCACTGCGGTAATGAGTAAAGCCATCTTTGAATATGAATTATGTTCTGGTCACTCATAATATCATAATATTCATAATTATAACAGTAGTGTAAAAGTATTGCTGTCATCGGTACCGTAGAGTAGCTGATAAAGTAATCCCGTATACGTTTTTTTTTCGCTTTGGAACTTAAAGTCGTTAAACCCATAATGTTTCATTTTTAGTTTAAAAAATAAGTATTTCTTTCAAATCAATAATCAGTGGCTCATGAGTTGCAAACAGTGGTAGAGAACCGTTCAGATTTGAAATAATTTTGCCTTTGTTTAATTGCTACGCCAGAAGTCATACCTTCAATTTGGCTCTCAGAAATTAAAGAAGTCTTGTTTAATAAAAATTAATGTGTTGTGTTCCCATTCATTGAAAACGTGTACTTCCAGCAGTACTTTGATTTTGTAATAGAGCTGATTGCCTCTCGTTCCGAGGTAGAAGGGAACACATCAGCTATAATTTAGCTTGAGCAATGTTTGCAAATGATACCTTTTAGTTAGTTTGGTGAAGCAAGCATTTAATCGTAATGAGGCCATGATGCTCCAGACTCATGGAAAATCCTATGGTAGACTCGATTAGCAATGCAAATTTAGCATTCATGGACACTAAGCAGAATTTAGGAGAGAGTGAGTGATCAGTACATTACGTTATACTCCAGAGTTACTGTTTACTATTTATTTTGCTCAACCAACCGATACATTCCATTCCATGATCTCTTGGTAGTTTTGTTTGGGAAAAGGTTTGTAATTCCAGTTAGTCTCTGCTCATATTTTTCCTGCCAAACAGAAATCATGCAATTATATGTAAATGCTAGCTCAATAACTCAATATCTCCTAAATATATTGTAAAGTAAATTAGTGGAGATGAATTAAGCTCTTTCCGTTATTTTGGATTATCAGTTTTGGGAAACGATGTATCTGTCAGTCACCAAGAGCTTATGTAAACTTTAGGTTTGTACTAATAGCTACTGCATTTAACTTTGTTCTGCTGTGTAATGACTGTCTGTGGCAAATTCACCTGATTAATTCATTTTGTTCATTATTAAGATAGTTCAAATTGCACGCATTTGCTGTTGAAAATGAATCTTACCTTGCCTACATAATAATTTTAATAAAAATTGTCTACGTTGCAATAAAAGCAAGCATTATAGCTGCCAACGGAAATTCTACGAAACATAATTGGATATATGGTTGGTAACGTCTGCCTTTGTTATCCTCTTAATATTCTCAGTTTGACAGCATGGCAGTTTGACAGGATCATATAAAAGTTGGGCGGACTGTTAATGGTTTTATCTTTGCGATCACTGAATGATGTACTGTACTCTATAAATCATACTACTGAAGAAATGCACATTACCATCATTATGCTGTTGGTTATTGTTCGTATTTGGAAGTGTAATTTTGAATCCATTCCTTTCCAAGTCAGCAAAGCCAGACACAAACATGTATATCTGTGAGGCCTACCTGTATATGTTTTCCATGAGCTATTTTAACTCGGGTGCAACGCTTTGATTTACTCTGTATAGGAAAAAAGGAAATCGATAATCCTCAAAGCCTTTGAATATAAAAGGACTGCAGAGCACACTACATATGCATCGTGAGTTTTGCAAAAATGAGCAGAGATAATATACCAGCTCACAACAATGTATCTGCAAAATATATTTGTAAGGAATTTTCTTGAAAATGGGCACGAAATCTTCTTAATGCCTTCCAGTAGATACCCCCCAAAATATTGCAATCCGGTGCGGTCTTTAAGCTTTACAGTAGTGAAATCCAATTCAACGTAGAGTTAGATGGGAGCAAAAAGTGACAAGGAGTCTGTCTTCAGTGAATATTTACATAATATTTCCTATCTTAAAAGTCTAAAAATCTATTTGGGTTGGGTTCAATTTTTCCAAATTTTTTGCTTCACTCTATCTCAAAGAAAAAGAGATCATCAGATCGTATAATTTTACTTGCATTGCATACACTAAACGGTGTGAGAATGATTGTGTGCCCGTTTTAACGAAAGCATTAAAGCATGGTAATTGATAGCAATTTTTTTAAAGTATTACATTTTGTTTGTGTTTCTTCCATTGCAGTCATTCATCATTGTTTGGACAAACTAATGCAACCAGGCTTTAGAAAAATCCAAAACGAAAAAAAAACTAGCATAAGATTTTAAAATTAATTGGTGCATTTCTTTTCGATATTGAACTTCTGCTATAAGTTCTCTCGAGAACCTGTTATATTGAGTTTCCGGTAAATATTCAGAGGGTAATGTTTTCAAGCTAAATTTTATGAGCATAGTTACTTTATTCTCAATTATTATTCGCTGAATTTTCTCATAACTGAAATCCGAAATTTCAAGTGGAAAATTAAAATAGAGTTTATGATAAATATCATTTAGATGCTCAAGATCTCTATGTACGATTTGGATTGTGTATATATGTAATATGTTATTGAAGGCGGCGTATATGTGCCATGTGCCATGCATTTCCATTCTTGACTCACTTGACCGACGACTTTAAACCATGTTTACTTAAGATTAAGAATCCACGAATATGGGCTTTTAAAATGGAATCAAAACATAAGTAGGTTCAGTGCAAACTTTCCTAACATTATCTATTCCCAAGTTTTCAAAGATCTCATATTATTTTTTACCCGTTCTACATTCCAGATAAAAGAAAAAAACTTTCTCTCCATTTCATGCCTTCACTCTCATAGTCCTTAAATTGTTGAGTTGAGTGCTTAGCATTACAGTAATCTAAGATCAGTACTTAACTCGCTCTCTCTCTCTCTCAAATTTCTTGACTCTGAAGTCTAAAACACTTGAAGTTAATATTAAATGTTCCCTTTGTGATAAATATCTTCCTATAGATGTTCGTTCACTAGCTTAAAAACCCCGTTTCCTCATTGTTCAGATAATAATTCTATTATAGTCTTTTTTATTTGCAATTATGAGTTGTCTTGAGGCTGTAGGCAACAGTTCCGCTTTGCTTCCATGTGTACCTTTTTATGAGTTGGAATTAGCTAGTTTCTAGTGCCTAGTACCCAATCCATCCCATGTCCTGTGTTGAGTGCAAAACTGGATCCCATTTTATTGCTGGTTTGTTGGAAAATGTTCCAATTTAATGAATTTATGTCTCCCAAATGTAGGCCCAAAGTGACGATGACGATGGTCCGGATGATGTGGCTGTCACGGTGGAAAGCCGTGATGGCTTCATGGATGAATTCTTCGCTGAGGTAAGGAATAACATTTAAAAGTCAACAATGAAGTCTTGAATAATTAGATCATGGATTAAATAAATACATGAATATTTTGGAAATTATAGGTGGAAGAGATACGAGAAATGATAGATAAAATACAGAATAATGTGGAAGAAGTTAAAAAGAAACACAGTGCCATTCTATCTGCGCCCACTTCTGATGAAAGTAAGGAATGAAATCAGTCAGTTTGTTCACAATCCATTAGTTTCTTGGTCACAACCGTATATTGTAGTGTATATCTATTTCTATCGAATCCATTGTTCACAACCAAGAAAACACTTTTTAATCAAATGGAGTTAGCATTGTTGTTCAAGTCAAGTCAGTTTTTTAATTCGTGGGATGTTTTTTCTATACAGAAATGAAACAGGAGCTGGAAGATCTGATGGCTGGTATTAAAAAGACAGCGAATCAAGTCCGCTCTAAACTAAAAGGTTTGTCACACTTTGTTTTCAGTCCATTGCAAGTAATCGATAATTTTGTGTCACTTTCACGTTCTTTAACTACTTGCTTCCCATATGTTAATTTTGGCGCCAAAAAAGTTGATTTGTCTAGGCGCCATTGTTGTGAGTTTGTGAGGACAATTGCAAGTAGTACGTTTTCATGATTCCTTTCTAATTACGTTTTCGCGTGTACAGTGGGTACTGTCTACGGTCTAGTCATCGTTAATTTCAACTGTCTCGTTAGATACAAAAGCCTGTGAAAGCTGGAGCCAAGAAGAAAGTTGATTATATGCCTAATTAAACAGTTCACACGCCTGACTTGGATAGTCTTGCTTGCATACGTGTGTTGTAGTTCATGTCTTTTATCTCATCTGAACGAACTAAAAGTGTTTTGGCTACTGACTATTTACCTTGTTTTTATACTAGACTGAACACTGTATTGTTTTGAATTGTAATGTTCTCTGGGATAAGTGCAACTTGAGGTTTATTAAAAGGCGTTTTGAATACGATAATGGATTAATGATAAAATGGATTTAAATCGCAGTTATTGAGCAAAACATCGAACAAGAAGAGCATACGAATAAGTCGTCTGCAGATCTCAGGATTCGGAAAACGCAACATTCCACGCTTTCTAGAAAATTTGTCGAGGTTATGACAGAATACAATCGGACTCAGACGGATTATCGAGAAAGGTGTAAGGGGAGAATAGCACGGCAACTAGAAATCAGTAAGTGTCTTTAATTAATTATATTATTCAATGGCAAGCTTCAAACTGGCAATGCAACACAATCTAATCTTCTATTCTGGACTCTGAATATGCTCTCGATGTGTGTGTCTTCAACAATTTCAGTATTTGTAATTGACAGAACTAACAATTAGTGGGCTCCCATTGTATAAGACTTAAATTTACAATCTATATTTCTTAAGATTCATCCGCTGTGAAAATTTGGGCATTATGTACAATGTGTAGCACGTTGGTCGTGCTAAAAACGTATCAACTCATCTCATGCTTTATATTTCCATCAAAGGATACAAAAGAAATCAAAACAATAGGAAAAGAGCATGGTTGAGTTGCATTGTCAGCCTTCTGCCTCCGAAGCACAATGTTTGGCCAATCATAGGGAAAGTAAGAAGGTTTCCTTGTGCATACTCTAACGTTAATTTCCTATTATTTCAGCCGGTAGAACGACAACAGATGAAGAATTAGAAGATATGATTGAGCAAGGGAATCCTGCCGTTTTTACACAAGGGGTAATTAACCATGTCTCCATCATTTTTCTTTAGTCTATTTTCATATCATGTCTATCCGTCTTCAGAAAAAAAAAGAGTCGAAGGCTTAATGTCATTTATCGCTGATTACTCTTCTACTTCCTATTGAAAATTCCAGGGTACTTACCTAATGGAAACTTTACACAATAGCATTTCTCGATGAGTAATTACCGTAAAAGCCGCGACAGTCATGATAATGAGCCCTTCATTTGTAGCCAACATATCCAGTACAAATAACTACACAGTATGTACTCATTAATTTATATCTCAATTTTCAGATTATAATGGAGACTCAGCAAGCTCGTCAAACTTTGGCAGACATTGAGGCCCGTCATGCTGATATCATTAAACTAGAGAATTCAATTCGAGAACTCCATGACATGTTCATGGACATGGCAATGCTCGTCGAAAGTCAGGTAAATATAAATTGTTGGTATGAAATTTCATTTTCTATGAAAAACTAGAATGTGTACCCAACGAAACAGTTTCTAAGACTAAATAATGCTCCTACTATTTCGCTCCAGCAAGCACTATGGTATACTGTTACTACAGCTGCGTACGCAACTGTAGCTACTAACTTAATGTTGATAAAGCAATTTGAATCCTGGCTGTGGCTGTCGTGACAATATATTTGTGTGCAATTGCAATGCAATAATATAAGGGAACTATTTATTTTTACACCGTACAAATTGAATTGGGTGGAAAATAATAAGCCAATGTTGTTGCCTCCCATGTTGTTACTTGTAGTTTAAACAAAGTGACGAAAGTGGCAGTATTTGCTTGAGTATAGGAGCTCAAGTGAAAGTGACAAATGTGTTTTGTCGACAACAGCGTGCATGGCTTTTCGTCCTCCTCTACATTATAATTGGATGTCGACGGCGTGTACTTAGACTCTAGAGTGCACGCCACCTCTCACCGATAAGAAACATGTTTTCCGCTAAGCTGTGATTTATTTCAGGTTAGAGATTGAGAGATCAGCATGTTGTGGCTTACGCCTAATTGGATCTTTGCATCCACCCAGTGTAACGTTGTGGCACATAAAGACACTTATTTACGCACTATACTTGCATGCAGGACAGTTAGTTAGTTCAGTAAGCTAAGCAAGGACAGAACATGTGTAGAGAAAGGGATCTGCAAAGCGAGATGCAGCCATACTTTTGTGTTCGTCCAAAACTGTGCATCATTTAAAATGCATAGTGGTTTGTACTGAACTGACTGGTATTATATTTAAATCTCGTGGATAAAGTATTTCCGAGTGATGTCCACTTGAGCTCCTATACTTTAACAAACGACATGAACACACATTCGTATGGAGGCGACCATGCTTTGTGCGAAATCCTTTAAAAGTCTCGTTTTCATATTATTTTCTTTCTACATCTATAGGGTGAAATGATCGATCGCATTGAATACCATGTAGAACATGCTGTGGATTATGTTCAAACGGCCACGCAAGATACCAAGAAGGCTCTCAAATACCAAAGTAAAGCTAGAAGGGTAAGTACAAAATCTCCTTTTTTTGCTGACTTATCTTTCCGGCACATTTCTTGTAAAATGTTCATGTACTGGTCATTTTGGTGAAAGTTTGCATCTTTGAGTTACACAATTTTGGGGGATATAGTATCACTCAAGTTGTCTTCATTTTTCTACCTTGGGTAATCTGCCTTACCAACTGTGATCACCATTACCATTGCATAATCTAAAAACAAAACTTGCTATTTGTACTTTGGGAGCTGTAGTCGGTGTTACAAGGTAGAAATTCATGGGCTATGGTTGGGCGGCAAGGCTTTTGAGCTTGGGTGCAATTCTTGCCTATTGAGAACATGAAGGTTCGAGGACTTTGTGGTTACAGCTCAGGTTAATGTTTCATGCTTTGTGTAAACTAAGATTGAGAATAATAGTGCTCTAAATATCAAGTTGTACGTCATAAATATGATGGCATTGGAACTAACAATAAAAATGTTATTATGATGACATTTACCTTTGCTATATATAGGCGGGGTTGTGCAAGGAGACATTTATACTTTTATCTTTCTATTGCACGGAAATAAATATCGTGTTGATTAGGGCAATTTCATGTAGTACGTACGTAGAATTAATTTCAAAACTCGATTATATGTTTTGAGCAAGTGAAAGTTCTGAGGCACTCAGAGTTTTTGAGGAATCTACGAATTGCTGTAAATATGCTTAAATCCTGGCATTTTCTTGGTAACTAACCTAACTTGGTGTGAGAAACTTTGACTGATGTTATTCTGTTATTCATGTTTTGATTCTTTCTTTTTGAAGCTGTGGTTTGGCGCTGATGATCTATAGCAAAGCTTAGACTTTCTCGAATATTTTGATCATCTACTGGTCTGGACCTCAAAGAGACTGGGAAATAATTAGATGGATTAACATAATTTTTGTAATGGTAATTGCCTAATGGCCTACCACTTCCCCGCGGAAAAACCGCGCTACCAATATTTCTGTATCCGTTTTTTCTGGCGTCTTCCAACTGAGAGTCTGATTTATTTATTTATTTATTTGTACGATGTACTGATGTTACGCAAAGATATGCATTGACGTTTTAAGATTTTTTGGTCACCTACTGGTCTGAACCTAGAAGAGATTGGAGAGAATTTAGACGAGTAAGAATAAATATTTTTGTAATGGTATTTACCTGGAGAATTTCTTTTAGGTCCAAACCAGTAAATGATCAAAACATTCCAGAAAATCAAAGCTTTGATTCTTTCTTTTTTCATTATTTGTTGAGTTAAAGAACATGAATTAGTTCTACACTTTTTACACGGTTTAGAGTTGCTCCTTGACGGTTATTATTGAAATAGAGTGGCTGCAAGTCACATTGTAAGTGAGCTTAAAAGCATTTACCAAAACGATAGCATATGCAAGTAGATTTACTGTGAGCTCAAGAGATCTGTGCAAAGCGAGTCCTCATATGAAATGGGTTTTTAGTTGAATAAACCACCGTGAGTGGACATAATCAGAGGCCGTTAGGCTTCGTTTTCCTGTAATGGTGTTTTAATAGCATATAATATTGTTGAAAATTCAGTATATTAATTGGTTTCCCGTGAATTGAAATAAAAAGTGTAAAATATTTTAAAATAATGCATATGTTAGGTCGAGAATAAAAAATTTCACGTTATGTTAACTTCACCTTTTTAGATGTGCCGTTTTAAATTTAGTACTTTAAGTCTAATAGTTGGATATTTATTTATCAAATCAACTTGAAATTCATACACGTTAACTTCCTTCTTTTTTTTCCATCTTTTAGGAGTGCCATTTCATATTTACCACTTTAAGTCTAAATATTGATTTATGAAAGGAGAATAAAATTATTCCACGTGAAACTTTCCTCATTTTTTCACTTCTAATAACCACTATAATATTTCCATCACTTCATAATTTTTCGTACCTTTAAAGTGTGTGTTTCATAAGAACATTGCATTGAATGACTTACGCACCACTCAGCAATTCAATTGTCAAAGGACATAATGTACACAAATTAAATCACTTTGAACGACTTGCACACCGTTGATCGCCAAAGACCCATAATGTACAAAAATCAAATCACATTGAACGATTTGCACACCACTATGCAATTGTGGAAAACATAGCACATAATTTTGTATTCATTATAATGGGAATATGAAAAACTTTAA
>Ga0210040_10001245_pt1 | contig 39251 bp, 34 predicted proteins | sample CryGeyCG12114_NA_FD_185462 | JGI IMG/M metagenome (GOLD analysis project Ga0210040, IMG submission 185462) | Groundwater microbial communities from aquifer - Crystal Geyser CG19_WC_8/21/14_NA (SPAdes) (version 2) | ecosystem: Environmental > Aquatic > Deep subsurface > Groundwater | place: USA... | reverse complement strand
GTGACCAGCCGGTGCGGCTGCACGATGGCCTTGGTGATGGAGTCCCACATGGCCTGCGCCTGCCGCTGGTAGGTGCCGAACCACACCTCGAGGGTGAAGTCGCCGGCCTCGTGCACCTTGGGCCGCCACAGCTCACCGGTGCGCTGGGCGACGGTGCCGTTGCTGCCCCGTGCGGCGGGGATGCCGAGCTGCCCGGAGCGGTACTCGACGTCGCGGATGTCGCCGTCGGTGAACTCGAAGCTGTCAGCGAACCAGCGTTCACGGATGGCCATGGGTCAGTTCCCTGCCGGCTTGGAGTCGAAGATGCCGACGGTGGCCAGGCGACGGAGTCGGGCGTTCAGCGTCTCTCCCGGCGTCTCGGCTCTGGGGTTGTTGATGATCTGTTGGATCGCGCCCTCGGCGATCATGGTGCCCACGCCGCCTTCGCGGGGCGTGGCGTCGGCGAGCGCGGACGCGGTCCCGGACATCACTCCGGTGCTGGGGCGGGCGTCAGCGGCGCCCCAGCCGCCCAGCCCGGACGGCGAGGAGTCCCAGCCGGCGGCGCTGCTGGCGGTGATGCCGGCCTCGGCGAGCAGGGAGTCGCGGCGCTTCTTCTTCTTCTCCGACAGCGGCAGCACCAGCTCGTCGCCGGCCTCGCCCACCACGGCCAGCGTGGCCTTGGTGACGATGCCGCCCTCGGCGAGCTGAGGGATGGTCGGGATCTGCGGCAGGTCGACGCCGGGGATCTTGTTGACCCCGCCGATGATCTTGTTGATGCCGCCGATCCCCGAGTTGAGGACGCGGATGATGGCGTTGATCGCGGACTTGAGTCCGTTCCCCAAGCCGGACCAGATGCCCTCGACGAACCGGCCGATCGCGCCGAACACGCGCTCGGTGACGGCCTTGATGGAATCCCAGTTCGCGTAGATGAGGGCTGCGATCCCGATGACTGCGGCGATGACCCAGCCCAGCGGCCCGAGAGCGATGAACCACGCCGCGGCCATCCTGGCGGCCTGCGCGAGCGCCTGCGCGCCCATCAGCACCCAGCCGCCGACGACGGTCGCGACCGCGACCGCCCAGCCGGCGAGCACGGTGATGGTGGTCATGGCGGTCTGCGCGAGCCAGATCGCACCGACCCGGATGGCGTTGGCCGTGGCCTGGGCGGCCATGACCACCCAGCCGGCGATGATCGTCGCCCCGGCCACGGCCCAACCGGCGACGATCGTCGCGGCGGTGGTCGCGGTCTGCACGGTCCACGTCACGGCGACGGCGACGGCGTTGATCGTCGCCGAGATGGCCATGCCCACCCACGAGGCGACGGTCGTGGCCGCGCTGACTACCCACGCCGCCGAGGCCCGTGCGGCGGTGGCGATGGAGTTCGCCGTCCACGTGGCCGCGACCACGACGGCGTTGACCGTGGCCGAGGCGGCCATCGACACCCACGACGCGGCGTTGGAGGCAGCCGTGGCCACCCACGCCGCCGAGGTGCGGCCGGCGGCGGCGATGGAGGAGGCAGCGCCGGTGGCGAGCTCGGCGGCCTTCGAGCCGGCCGACGCTGCCTTGGTGCCCAAATCGGAGGCCACCTCAGCGCCGCCGCGCATCCCGGCGATGAAGTCCGAGGCGGTGTCCCAGCCGGCCTTGACCTTGGTGAAGGCCTCGCTGGCCCCGTCCCAGGCCCCCTTGACCCCCTTGACGGTGCTGACCACGGTGCCCAGCGGGCCGGACAGCGCCCCCGCGGCAGCTGCGGCGAGGCCGAACCCGGCGATGGTCTTGGCCCCGACATCGGTGCCCGAGAACGTCTCGACCTTGCCGAGCACATCGTCGATCTTGGTCAGCAGCTTGTCGATGCCGCCCCCGGCGTCACCGGACCCGGTCGCGACGTTGGTGAAGATCCCGACGAGCCGCTCGGCGATGTCGCCGACCTTCTCGACGAGCGGAGCGAACTCCTGCCAGAACTTGCGGATCTTCTCCTGGTTGGCGTCGTCGGTCATCCACGCCCGGAACGACCCGGCGATCTCCTCGACCTTCTCGAGGAGCCCCTGCCCCTCGTCGGCCCCCTCGGAGAAGAACGCGAACAGACCGACCGCGAAGTCGCGCACGATGTTCTTGACCGTGGAGATGACCGTGCCGACCCGGGTGAAGAAGTCCTCGAGCTTCTTGCCCCCGGACTCGCTCTCACTCGCCGCCGCCCAGCCGGCGGTGACCTCCTTGGTCCACTCGGCGAACGTGGTGATCAGCGGCCCGGCCGCCACCATGATGTTCTTGAGGATCGTGACCAGGTTGAGGCCGGTCCCGGAGAACGCCTCAAGGGCGTCGTTGTTGTTGTCGAGGATCGTCGCGACGTCGGCCCGGAAGGCCTCCGACCCTATCATCGTGCCGAGGTCGGTGGCGAATTTGCCGAAGATGGACCCGGTCCGGGTCAGCCCCACCTCGAGGGTGTCCAGCAGCGGCATCGCGGCTTCGATGCCGGCCTGGATGCCGGGCAGCATGGCCTCTTGGATCGCGAACTTGAGCTTGTCCAGCCGGGGCATGAGCGTGTTCGCGATGAACTCGGCGAACCGCCGCCCGGCCGGGGACAGCCCGTCGAGGGCGGTCTGCAGCGCGCTGACCCCGCCACCGCCACCAGCCGCCGCCGCGGCCTGGTCGGCGGCGTCCTCGATGGCGTCGGCCAGGTCCCGCTGGGCGTCGGCGATGTCGCGGGCGGCCTGCACCCGCTCATCGGCGAGGGCACGCTCGTCGTCGGCGACCTGCTGGTTGGCCTCGGCGACGTCCTCCTGCGCGGAGACGACCTCCGCGGCGCCCTCCACGCCGGCGTTGGCCGCGTCCGCGGCCTCGGACTGCAGATCCCCGTTGGACTCCTTGATCTCGGCCAGGGACTGCTCAGCCTGCCGCAGCGCGAGGTCGACCTCCTTGCGGTCGAGCTCGGTGGCGACCGGGTCGCGCATCGTCTCGTTCCACCGCTCGCGGGCACGCTCGACGGCGAGGGCGGCGCCCTCCTCGTCCAGCGCGGCACCGGACAGCGACAGCTTGTAGTCCTCGAGCCGCTCGGTGGCGTCCCGGCGGGCGCGGGTGAGCGCCTCCTGCGCCTTCTGCGCGCCCTTCTGCGACGCGGCCACGGCCCGCTCGGCGGACTCGATGGACCGCCCCGAGGACACGAACACGTCGGCGACCCGCTGACGGGCGTCGGCGATCGCGCGCTGCGCCCGCTCCTGCGCCTTGGCTGCGGCGGCCCCGCCGCCGGCAGCCGCCCCACCACCGCCGCCACCGGTGGCCGGGGCGCGCAGCGCGGTGACGGCCTTGCCGATGCCGTTGAAGCCGGCGGCGAGCACCCCGCCGGCCTGCGCGACCAGCCCGAGAGCCGAGGGCAGCGCACCGATGGCCCCCAGGGCGACCGACGCGGCCGAGGCCATCGACAGCAGGCCGGGAACGGCGACGGCCCCAAGCCCGATGGCCCCGATCCGGGCGATGTTGAACAACTGCCCGAGCAGCTTGAGCGGGCCGCCGAGCGCGCGCGCGGCTTTGCCGGCGCGGTCCAGCCCGCTGCTGTCCACCCGCACCGGGACGGTGACCGGGCGGCGCCGCTGCTCTTGGCGGAACCGCTCGACGGACTCCTGCGCGGGGTCGGTGTCGGCATCGACGTCGACGGTGGTCTGCCGGCCAGCAGCAGCCTCGTCGAGCGCCCGCTCGACCCGACCGGAGTCGATGTCGACCCCGACCTTGACCTTGTACTCGTTGCCGGTCAGGCCGGCGAGCGCACCCTTGATGGACTCCCGCAGGTAGCGGGCGTCGACCCCGACCTTGAGCTGCATCTTGGTCTGCTGCTCGACCCGTTTGGCCGCCGCAGCGGCCTGCGCCTGCAGCCGCTTGGTGTCGATCTCGGCCTTGATCCGGGCGCGGACGTCGCGCACCTTGGCGTCGATCTCGCGCTGCAGGCCCTTGCCGAACCCGGTGGCGTCAGCGACCACCGGCACTTCGAGGCGGTCACCTCCGCCACCGGGTGTCGTCATGCCTAGTCCTCTCCGTTCCTGCGTCGCGGCTGGAAGCCGGCGAGCTTCGCGATCGCGCCGGCGTAGTCACCGCGGGGCGGCGGCGGGGTCATGCCGTTGTCCCGCGGTGCTGATCCGGCCTGTGACTCCTCGGTGTCCTCTGCGGCGTCCGGCCGGTTGCGGGAGGGCTGGGCGCCCCCCATCGCAGCGATCGCCGCCGAGTAGGCGTTGGGCGCCTGCTGGTCACGCGCCCGGCGCACGCTGGGAGCCACCTGGGACTGCTGGCTGGTCTTGTCCGGGCGCGGGATGCGGATGGGCTTCTTGAGCCGGTGGTCGGCGGCGGTGACCGAGCAGATTTCGATGAGCTGAGCCATGAGCTCCAACTCGATCGTCCAGCGGCCCCGGCCGCGCTCCCCGACGGGAGTGCGCACCAGAGAGTCCGCCGGCAGGCCCTTGATCATCACCAGCACCCGGCGCAGCCCTATGAACCCCGGGCTGCCCGGCTCTTGCCAGACCCCCCGGAGGTCCTCCCGCGGGTACCAGTGGAGGACGTCTGCCTCGAGGTCGTCCCAGTGCCCTCCGAGGAGTCGGAGAGCTGCAAGGCTTCCCCCAGGCCCACCCCGTAGGCCCGGCCCACGAACTGGGTGAGCGCGACGATGTCGGGGATGGCGAGCCGCTGCGCGGCGAGGTGGGTGTAGCCGTCCTCGCCGAACATGCGCCTGGCCATCGTCTTGCAGGCCTCGACCAGGTCCATCGGCAGCTTGGGGTTGGACACGAGGATGTCCAGCGCCGCGTCGAGCATCGCGGCGGTCCCGTTCTGGCCGGCGGCCTCGGCCTCCTTGCGGGCGTCCACGGCGATGCGGACGAGCACGCTGGCGTCGAAGTCGAGCTCGGTGAGCGGGGCGAGGACGTCGATGGGGAACTCGATGGGCAGCTCGAGCCGCTGCCCACCGATGGTCACCCCCGGCGCGCCCAGCTTCTCCCGGCGGGCCGCGCGGGCCGCGTCGAGGTCGAACGTCATCTCGGTGTTGGTCGTGCGGAGCGGTGCTGACACGGTCGAGCTCCCTGTCATCGGTGGACGCGTCGGCAGGAAGCTAGGTAGCGGACCGGCCTAACGTCGCGCCCTCGACCGGGAGCAGACACACCGCAGCCCCGCCGACCGGGGGGGAACCGGTGGACGGGGCTGCGGGACCCAGGTAGCGGATCGGTGGTAACGCTACGGGTCGGGGCTGACAACGTCGCCCCGATACCGCAGCGGGCGGCCACCCCTGAGGGATGACCGCCCGCTGCTGGCCTGATCGGTGAGGATCAGACCTCGTCGTCGACCTCGGTCGCCCAGCTCGCCTGGTCGGTGAGGTCGTACCACGGGTCGCCGAGGTCCGAGCCGAGCACCGCGAGACGCAGCGGCAACGTGGACTCCGACGTCCGCTCGAACGTCTGCTCCACACCCTCGTTCTGCTCGCAGGCGGGGATGATCCGCCGGAAGTGGACCTCGCCGTCGATGATCTCGATGACCGCGGCGACCGAGGAGCGGCCACCGATCTGCGGCGGGGAGAACTTGTAGGTGGGCGGGGCGGTGGCCGGCACGACCTCGGTGATCTTGCCGCCGCCGTAGACGGCCTTGAAGTTCGCCCCCGACCACTCCTGCAGGTCAACCGAGAGCGACGCGGCGTCCTCGGTCTGGAAGGTGCGGGTCGGGTAGTTCGACTGGTGCGAGCGCACCTGCTCGAACGACGGGTCGGTGGCCCAGCTCAGGCTGTCGGGGGTGAAGTACCCGACCTCCCGCCATCCCGGTCCCATGGGGGTCCGGGCATCGGTCGGCGCTGCCGTCCCGACGGGCGCCAGGAACACCCTGGCGAGCTGGGCGACACGGATGTTCGCCTTGTTGACTGTCATGCTCGAGGCCCTCCGGGCGTCCTGGCGTTACCTGACGCGGCGCACGGTAGGGAGCGCGATCACCTAACGTCGCGTCCTCAGGGCGAGGGCCAGACCGGGTGGCTCCACAGGGTCGAGGTGATCACGTAGCGGGGCTGGTTCTCCGGGGCCAGCGGTGACCACGCGAGCCCGTCGGCGGACACCGAGGTGAACACGCAGCCGGCGACGGCCGGCTGCAGGACGAGCTCGCCGAGCACCTCGGCCGTGGCGACGGCGAGCCGGCGCAGCGCGCCCTTGTTGCCCAGCGGCGCCCACGAGGGGTCACCGAGCACAGCGAGGGTCAGCGAGCACCACGACAGCCCACGCAGGTCACGCAGGTCGGCGTTGGAGTCGAGGATCTGCAGCCGCGGGAACGGCGGGGCGTTCGTCGGGCCGACCAGCCGGCCCTCACCGGTGCGCAGCCGGTCGAACTCGGCCATCAGCGCCTGGTGCCCGGCGAGCCACCCCGTCGCCGCGCCGACCGGGTCAGCCTCGGCCAGGGGAAACGGGGACGGGGTGCTCACCGGGCTGCGCTCAGGACCGCTTGCCGGCCTTGGCCGGGGCGCTCGCGGCGGACTGCCGGGCCTCGACCTGCGCCGGCCCGGACGCGTCGGCGTCCCCCGCCCCGGGGACCTCGGCCTCCGGGTCGATGTCGCTGGCCTCGACCTCGGGGAACAGGGCGGCGATCTCGTCGGCCGTCAGCGGCTGGTTCCGCTTGTTGATCAGCAGCGCGGACTGCACGGCCTTGCGGTCGGTCGGGTCCACCTGCACCCGGCCCTGCTCGATCATGGCCATGCCCCACTCGCGGCCGACCCGGATGATGTTGCCGACGTTGTAGTTCTTCTTGACCAGGGCACCGCAGGTGACGGCGTCCTCCCGGCTCAGCGGGTGGGCGAGCTTGAGGCCGACGTAGAGCACGCCGTCCTTGACGATCGGCTTCGGGCCGTCGTGCTCGGCCTCCGCTGCGGCGGTCTCCTCGGGCGTGGGGGTCGGTGCGGTCACGGTGTCTCTCCTCCGGGTGGATGCGGCTCGGGGCGGATGGTGACCGCCGGCGCACCTTTGTGTCGCGGCCTCAGCGCGCCCGGCTCACGCCGGCCGCCGTCTCCTCGATGGACCGCCGCGCCCAGCCACCGCCGCCGTCCCCGACGTCGGGGTGCTCGGACTCCACGATCCGCGGGAACTGCACGCTCACCGTCGCCCTGGCCGCCGTGCCGGTCAGCACGACGTCGGAGGTGCCCACGCGCTCGGCGACCGCGCCGGGCACGGCGACGCTCAGGCACCGGCAGGCGATCCGGTTGCCCACCGACAGGTCCGGGTCGCGGGGTGCCCGGGCGAGCTCGGCGCCCCCGGAGGCCTTCTCGATGACGTAGCGCAGGTTGTCCGGGATCGTCTGCCCGTCGGCGTCCCGGTGCGTGGGGCGCACCCGCTCGTCCTGCGCGCAGTTGTGTGCCACTATCCCGTCGGCGAGGAGCCAGCCTCGCTCGGTCAGGAGGTCGTAGACGTGACAGCTCGCCGAGATGACATCGACGGTGAGGAGCTCGCACAGCTCTACGCCGAGGGCTACAGCCAGCGGATGCTCGCCGCTCGCTACCGGTGCAGCCAGCCGACCGTGCGTCGGCTCTTGGTCGAGCAGGAGACCACCGCCCGCTCTCTGACGGACGCCCACCGGCTGCGCTGGGTGCGCGACCCGGAGACGTCGCTGCAGGCGATCCGCAAGGGAGCGGAGACGACGAAGGGTCGGCGTCGTACCCCAGAGGCGCTGGCCGCGCAGGCGGCGGCCAAGCAGCGCAGCGGCCAAGTCAAAGTCGGTCGAGCCGAGTACCCACTCCGGGAACATCTGGCGAGCATGGGCGTGGAGTTCATCCCGCAGTACGCCGTCGACCGGTACAACCTCGACATCGCTGTGATCGACGGCGACGCCCGAGTCGCCGTCGAGGTCGAGGACACGCCCCACTACCCTCTCGGGGCGAGCCGCCGCAGCAAGGCACGCCGCGCGGAACACCTCCGCGATCGTGGGTGGTCCGTGGTGTTCGTCTGGTGCCACAACGGACTCCCGCCCGAGCGCGGCGCCGCCGAGCGCATACGCGCCCACCTTGAGGCGGTGCGCCTCGACCCAGCCGTCAGCCGTCAGTATCTGGTGATCCGCCGTGACGGTCAGGATGCGGTTCGCGCCCACACCGGCCGGCGGGCCGAACGTCAATCGCAGTAGCTCGGCTTCCTCCACCCGGCGGGACACACCCAGCACGCCCGGAGCGGCCACCCGAGTGTCTGGCGCGAAGCAGAGCCACAGCGCCGCGTCGGGGGCGTTGGCCCGCATCCGGTCGGCCAGGTCGTCGGCGAGACGGCCGGCGGCGGGGACGGCGAACCGGGCCGCGACGCGAGCGTCGAGACCGGCACCCGCCCGGAACCTAGCCACGTCGGGTGACAGTAGGCAGCGCGTCCCGTTGCGTCCCCCCGTAAGGGTGTGTACGGTTCCTGGTGTCGGGGTTGCTCCCCGACCCGGCCACAGGAGGAACCTCATGGACACCGTCACCCCGCTCAGCGGCAAGCGCGCCGTCACGTTCACGAACCGCATCGCCGCCAGCCTGCGCGGCCTCGGCATCGACCTGCAAATGGGCACCATCACCCGCGCCCAGTACGACGCCAGCGTCGCCGACCACCAGCGCGGCCTCGCCGACCGTGGCCTCGCGCCGCTGATCGCCCCCTACCGGCCCGTGACCGAACCGACGTACCTCACCGCCTGATCTCGCACCGCCCTCACCCCCCGGCCAGCCACCGGGGCCTGAGGTATTTCCACCACAGGAGGAACGCCATGGCTCTGACCCTCGTCGATGGCACCGTCGTCCCCACCGAGGACACCGCCTATGCCCGCACCGACTCCTCCGGGCGCACCACCCTGCCCGACGGCCGAGTGTTCGTCCCCGCCCACTTGCTGCCCACGCAGATCCCCTGCGCGCACTGCGAGGACGAGGGCAAGCGGACCGTCAGCGGGCGCACCCCGAACCTCGCCCAGCGCGAGGACGACGGGTTCGTGGGCTGCGTCAGCCACGACGGGCACCGGCTCACCGGGATGCGGATGGTGTCGGCGTGACGAGGGCGCGGATCACCGAGGACACCGAGTGGTGCGTGCCCTCGGTGGGGCCGGTGATGGCCTACAGCGTGCAGCGCGCCGCCGACCGGTACAGCACCACCGAGCCTCGGCACGCTGTCACGCTGTTCGCGATCATCTCCGGGATGATGGACGCCGAGTGCGGCAAGAGCGCCCCGGTCGAGGTCGGCCCGTGGGACCCCGAGGACCCGCTCAACTGTCCCCGCTGCACCCGGTTCGTTGCCGGGATGGTCGTCATGCCCCCCGACCGCCGCCGCCGTCCCCGCCCCGCGCCGGTCCCCGAACTGCCGCCCATCACCGAGCCGGTCCAGCTCGACCTGCTGCCCGAACCGCAGCACGTCCCGCGCCCGCCCCGGCTCGTGCCGCCCCCGCCGGCACCGCCCCGCCCGGCCATCACCGCGCTGTCCCTGTTCGACGACGTCGCCTGACCCCTTCGGGTGACACGCCCGGCCACCGCTCAAGCCGACCCAGCCCCGCACCGATGGGATGGTGCGGCTCCGCAGCGAGGAGCCGCAGCGACCACCCACCACAGGAGGAACCCCTTGACCCGCATCCGCATCGCCCTGCTCGGCCTCACCGCCACCGCCGCGCTCACCGCCTGCACACCGCCCGCCGTCCCCGCAGCCACCCCGGTCACGCCGTCGCCGCGCACCCTGCAGATGGACCTGCCCGTCATCCCCACCCCGGAGCTGACCGGCACCGACGCCGGCCTGATCACCGAGCCGGCGCCGGGCACCCCGGCCTCGACCAGCCCGACCGCCCCGGCGCGCCCCGTCGTCCGCGTCCCGGCCAGCCCGGCCCGGCCCACGCCTCCGCAGCCGGCACCCCGCCCGGCCGCGCCCGCGGCCGAGGTCGCCCCCGCCCCCGCGCCGGTCGAGGTGCCCGCCCCGGTCGACGTCGAGCCCGCGCCCGCGTCCGAGGTGGGCCACCCCGAGGTGCCGCCCATCACCGACCCCGCCGCCCACCCGTGCTTCCGGGGCGACGAGGAGTGCTACCTCGGCACCGACGCCATCCCCGGCTTCGAGCAGCCCACCGAGGACATCGCCGAGCAGCTCCCCGAGGAGCGCATCGGCGGCTACCGCTGCCCCGACCCCGAGCAGGTCATCGTCTCCGTCGACCCCGACGTGTGCGGCGACCCCGCCAGCCTGCCGTGACCGCCCCGACTGGCCCGCCCATCCGCCGCTGCGCCCGCAGGGGCTGCAGCCTCGCCATCGGCGACGGGGACTACACGCGCGGCGAGCGCTTGTGCGCCCCGGACCGCCACCGCAGCGCGCGACGCTGACCCCCGGCGACTTCTACCGTCGCCCCTGCCCCGCCCGAGAGTCGAGCCTCGGGCGGGGTCTCGTCGTCCCACCCGAGCCGGACAGCCACCGGCACACTCACAGGAGGAACCCGTGCAGTCCCTGATCACCCTGCCCACCTCGACCTGCCAGCACCGGCCGACCGACGTCGCCGCCACCACCGACCCGCTGGACGCTGACCTGCACGCTCACTGCCGGGACTGCGGTGCCGCCTTGGTCAGCGTGCTGCGTCACGTCGGCGACGACGACCGCGTCCCGACCTGGGGGCCGTGGAAGGCCCAGCCGGTCCCGGCGGCGTAGCCTCACCACGGCCAAGTAGATGCACCCGCTGTACGCGGGTCTCAGCCCTCGCCCCGACCGGGCGCGCCCCCGCACCGCGAAGGGGTCCCGGTCGGGGCGTTGTGCTGTTCAGCCTCGGCCGACGAACTCCGACCCGGTCGGCTCCGTCCCCGTGGCGGTGACCTGGTTGCCGGTGACCCGGATGAACGACACGTCGAGGTCGACCAGGGGGTCCATCTCCTCCGGGGTGAGCGCGGGGGCCTGCAGCAGCTTGGTGTAGACCACGACCCACGTCTGCGCGTCGTCGGCCACCACCCGGTCCCCCACCCGCACCGGCCACAGCGCGGGGTCCAGCGCGAGCTGCCACTGCCCGGTGTCGAGCTCCATCCGCTTGCCCGGCAGCAGGTCGCTGACCGGGCCGGGCTGCGCCGGGAGCGCGGCGCCGTGCGCGTCGACGTCGTCGGCCTCGGCGCGCTGCACGCCCAGCAGGCAGTTCGGGAGCTGGACGCTCACAGCCCGTTCCAGAACCCGTCGCGGTCGCGCACCAGCCCGCCCTGCCCGTAGACGCGCGGGTCGGGCGGCTGGTCGGGTGCCTGGTGGACGCGGCGGCCACGCCGCCGCCACTTGTCCAGCGTCGTGATCGACGGCAGCGCGCCGGGGGAGTCCGCGCCGGCCTGCCCACCGCCGCCGAACGACAGCGTCTCGTAGGTGACGTTCTTGGACTGGCCCTCGGTGCTGACGCTGACGCTCTTGACCGCGCCGCGCAGGCTGGTGGTGCGCGCGATGAAGGCGAGCAGCTCGCCGTTGTTCATCGCCGCGGCGAGCACGTAGCGCCGGATGGGGCTCAGCAGCGGGTCGTTCTTGTAGTCCAGCCCGGCCCGGTAGACGACGGTGAACGTGCCGGTCGCGATGGGCACCCCGTGGTCGACGAACACCTCCGGGGTCGCGGAGACGATGTCGATGATCTTCTCGTCGCTGGCGATGGTGAACCCGCCGGTGCCGAACGGGTCGGGCCAGACGCCGCGCGCGGTGCGCTCGCTGGGCGTGATCGGCCGGTCGAGGTAGCCGAGCACGTCGGACTCGGCGTCGGCCAAGGCGCGCTTGAGCGCCCACACCATCTTCGCGGTGGGCGCCGGCTCGTCGACGCCCAGGCGCTCGGCGAGCTCGGTCACCATCTCGGACATCTCAGCCGGCTGCGGGCTGCTCACGTCGCCTCCTCAGGGGGTCGTGCACGGGAACGCCCCGCCCGCAGGGAAATGCGGGCGGGGCGTCGCTGGCCGAGGGTCAGCCGTGCAGCTCGATGAGGGTGTTGGCCATCTGCACGGGGACCTCCTGGCCGGCGGTGAACAGCAGCCGCCGGCTGGGGGTCTTGACCTGGCGGACGGTGAACACCTCGCTGACCCGGTGCTTGACGATGCGCAGGGTCCGGGCGCGGGGGTCGTCGGGCACCTCGAAGAACTCCGAGGGCTTGACCTCGCTGCCGTCGGGGCCGACGAGCTTGACCGTGACGTCTCCGACGTGGGACTGCACGGCCGCCGCCGCCGCGATGGGGTCGGTGGAGGTCTCCACGTAGCCCAGCTTGGGCTCGGTGACGTGGGTGACGTCCGGGGGCTCGACCGGCGCGGCCTCGCTCGAGGAGCGGGTGAGCAGCGTTGAGGGGTACTGGGGCAGCTCGACGTCGGGGGCGGCGTCGAGGGTGCCGACGCCGTTCTCCCCGCGCACCCCGGAGCCGACGAGCTGCGCCGCCGGCGCACCGTTGCCGCCGGCCTCCCGCGACGTCTGCGCCGCGATCATGTTCGTGGCCAGGCCGTTGCCCTCGGCCCGGCCGTGCGCCGCCGTGGGGACCGCGCCCTCGACGCGCCGCAGCTCGCCCGTGGTGTCGGTGCCGACGCTGAGCGGCTTGCCGTTGCGCTCCGGGTCGTAGTCGGTGGCCGCCGTGGCCGGCTGGCCACCGGTGAACGCCGCCGGGGACAGGCCGGTCTCGGGCAGCACCATGCCGCGGTCGACCTCGGCCGGCACAGGGGTGCCCTGCGTGGGCAGGGTGTCGTGCATCTCGGCCTGCTGGCCGACGGTCGGGCCGGGGCCGGCAGCGTTGCCGCCGTCGGTCGCGACCTCCTCGGGCGGGGTGTCCGCCGCCGGCTCGCCGTCGCCCTCGACGGCGTCGGTGGCGTCGGCCGGCACCTGTTCCTGGGCGGTCTGCGCGGCCTGCTCGACCTCGGCCTTGGCCTTGGCCTTGGCCTGCTCCTCGTCATTGCTCAAGGGGCTGCTGGCCTGCTTCTGCTGCTCGGCCGGCGCGGGGGCAGCGGCCTTCTCCTTGGCGGTGCGGGACGCGTTGCCGCCGCTGCGGCTGGACCTGGTGGTCATGGTGGGTTCCTCCGGTGCGGGGCGGTGCGGTCGCAGCGGAGGCTAGAGGTCGGTCGAGGCTTGCGTCGCCCGCTCGCGGTCACAGTGGCCGCAGCCACTCCATCACGATCTGCGTGGGCGTGAAGTCGGCGTTGCCGGTTGTGACCGTTCCGCCAGAGTCTTGGAAGTACCACGCGTTGATGTAGTCGTTGACCGCCAGGTCGATGACGTCGGTGGCGTCGACAGTGGCGTCGAACGTCGCCCCCAGCGGCTGGGAGCGGCCTCCGAAACCGGCGGTGGAGGTCGGAGAGTTCTTGTTGAACCGGATGAGTCCGCGTCCTCCCGGCGTTCCGGTCAGGGCCACTTGGGCAGTCACCCGCCAGTAGCCGGCGCGCTGGCAGATGATGCGCTCGGGGTTCGCCTGACCCACAGCCCACATGCCGTGGGTGTCGATCATCTTCGTGTCCCACGGGACCAAGGTGAACGAGGCGTTGACCACGTTGAGGCTGGCTGCGCGCCGCAGCTTGATGATCGGCGGCGTCGTCGCGGGGTCGAGCAGGTCCCCAGACAGGAGCCACTGGTCCGTGGCAACTTGGACCAACGCGGCACGTGCACCAAGACCGGACAGTGTCAGCCCAAGCCGGCTGGTGATCGTCACCCCCGAGCCCGCCACGACAGCAACGGCCCCGGCGCCACCCTGAGTGACCTCGATGACCGTGCCGACGGGGGTGATCCCGGCCGGCAAAGTCACGTTCGCGGCGCTCGCGCTCGTGACCCGCACCAGGCGGCCAGCGTCTGCGGCCTGCAAAGTGTACGGCCCGAAGATGTTGTTGGTGGACCGCTGCCGAGCGAGGACGACTGACCCGTCGACGTAGCCCTTCGTGGCCGCATCCCCCGAGGCGGCGGGCGTCGCGACCGCCAGCCGGCCCGCGCTGTCCCGGAGAGCTATCTTGCCCGGGGTGGCGGCCGGGGTGGCGTCGGTGACGTCGGCGGAGACCAGCGAGCGGGTGGTCAGCAGCGTCCAGTTGGACAGCACGTTCGCCGGCTCGGCGGACAAGATGAACGACCCGGCGCCGTCCACGCGAATCGCGACGTCCCCTACCTCGGCGACTAGGGCCAGCATCGCCGCCTGGTTGGCGACCGGGAACGTGTTGGTGATCGCCACCGGGGGCAGTTGACCGGGCGGAATCTTGCCACCGGAGTCCAGCGTGGCCACCCCGGAAGCCACTCCCTTCTCCGAAGCCGGGATCTTGGTGTCGACGTAGTCCCTGCGTGCCACGCTGCTCGGCGCGGACTGGGCGGTGACCCGCACCTCCCCGAAGTACGAGATCGCGGAGCCGTCCCGATGGACGAGGGTCGAAGGCGTTGCTGCGCTGGTCGCTGCCTGCACGGCAGGGACGGTGGGTGCGTCAGCGGTGCCACCGAGATCACCGGCGAGGGCGAGCTTGCCCTTGACGGTGGCGGTCGCATCCGATGTTTCCGGGCCGATCGCGCCCCGCACGTTGCCCAGGTCGACGACGGTGCCGGTGGAGTAGGTGACCTGCAGGTGGTAGTTGTCCAGCAGCTGCAGTTGCTGCACGCCCCGGTCGGGGCGGATGGGATTGGACGGCCACAGCCCGTCGGTCTTGGGACCCCACAGCACTTCGTTGAGCTTGTCGAGGTACCACTGCCCGTCCGCGCCGGTGTCGATGTTCGGCGGCCCGTCGCCGATGATCAGGACGTCGAGGACGTCGCCGTAGGCCAGGGCGTAGCCGGTGCGGATCAGGGTCGCGAACGCGAAGTCGTTGACCGAGATGATCTCGCCGACGGCGTACTCGCGGATGTCCAGCCCGATGCGCTGCGCGTCGTCCGCACCGAGCGGGTTCGACAGGATCAGGGAGGGCACGCAGCGCACGGTAGGGAACCGGACGCGTAGCGTCGCGCCCTCGCTGAGGCCGGCTAGGACCTCAGCGGCGCGCTGGTGACCACGTCACCTGCAGGCCCACCGGTAGGGCCGTGCGCCATGGCACCCGCACGGGGTCGTTGCTGACCAGCAGCCGGGCGCACACCCACCGCCGGCCGAACCAGTCGACGACGCCGTGCACGCTGCCGGCGCGCAGCGACCCGCCCGGCGGCAGCCCCTGCCTGGTCAGCCACCGGTCCAGCCGCAGCCGGTTGTAGGGGGAGCCGGCCGCCCACTGCTCGAGGACGTCGTGCTCGAGCACCCACACGGTCCGCTTGCGCTGCAGCCTCACGGCCGGACCGTACCGGCCGCGCACTCGACGTCGCGCTCGTAGACGACCGTGAACGACGGAACCCCCGCCGCCCGGAGGTCTTTTGTCGTGTCTCGGCCCTAGATTCCCGCCCATGGGCCGAGCCGTACACGTCATGCTCAAGGTCGATGAGGACGCCGGGACAGGGGTCTGTCGGCAGTGCGGGCCGGTGGAGTTGGGCGTCCGCATGAGGCGTGGTCGGAAGATCATCCGCTGCAGCACGGCCCTGCGCGAGCAACGCGCGAGTCCGAACCGGCACACTCGGCCGACGGTGACTCGGCCGAGCTGGCTCAACGGCCGCAAGCCCCACGGACTGACCCGAGCCGAGGCGGCGGCCTACGTCGAGGGGAAGGTGTGCGCGATCTGCGGGCGCGGGCCAGACGACGGGGTGTCTGTAGTCGTCGACCACTGCCACCGCCAAGGCCACATCCGCGGGGCGCTGTGCGGAAACTGCAACTCCGGGCTGGGGTTCTTCGCGGACGACCTCAAGTGGCTGGCCAGCGCGATCCGCTACCTAACGGCGGAACCCCCGCCGCTGACCCCGTAGAGGGCCAGCGACGGGGGTTCCGTCGGGTGTTGCCGCAGGTCAGGCGGCAGCGGGCTGCGTCGGGACGGCGAAGGTGCCGGCCACGAACGACTCGGGTCGATCGACGACCAGACCCAGCCGCTCCTCCGCGCGCAGGGTGTAGACGTTGCGCTCGAAGAAGTCCCGGTTCTCCGTGGACAGGTCGACCCGCACCTGCTCGCGGTCGTAGAGCTTCGCGCCGCCGGTCCCGAACGCACCCAGGAGGAACTGGCCCTCCTGCATGGCCGGGGTGTCGGTGACGGTGAGCCGCCACACCCGCTTCTCGCCGCCGACGGCGACGCTCAGCGCGACCGTGTAGGCCCCGGAGAGGTCGGTCTCCAGCTCGATGTGCTCCCAGTCCGCCGGCGAGAGCACGACGCCGGTGGGCTGGTAGTACGCGAGCACGGCCTTGGTGATCGCGCGCCGGATCTGCGCGGACCGCTTGTCGCTGGCCTGGCCCTCGTACTCCTGGATGCCGGGGGTGTTCATGATCCCGGTGAGGTTCTCGCCCTGGCCGTTGCCGTACAGGATCGCCTCGTCCTCGGCGAGCTTGACGCCGTCGACCAGGTCGCGGTCGATGATGCCGCGCAGGCGCGGCTCGTCGTCGAGGGTGTTGCGGTGCACGTACATCAGGTGGGCGATGGTCGCGATCGGGTAGGTGACCGGAGCGATGCTCAGGTCCGACCGCGGCTTGAGGCCGTAGATGTCCGTGGAGCCACCGGTGGGCGCGGAGATGCCGTCGGCGGCGGTGCGCTGACGGACGGCGGCGGCCCGGTTGGTGAAGCCGGTCTCCCGGATGCCGTAGAGCATCGCGGCGCTGGTGCGCTCGGCCGGGAACAGGTCGCGGACGCGGCCCTGACGGACGACGCGCTCGGTCAGGCCGAGGTTCTGCGCGGTGCCCAGGGTCGGGATGTTCGGGACCGTCCCGCCCATGGACGAGTAGATGTCCTTGACCTCGGACAGCGAGGCGAGCTCGTAGACGCCCTGGTCGACCTGCACGCCGCCGCCGACGTTGCGGAACCCGCCGTCCCGCATGGACTTGTAGTCCGGCGAGTCGAGGAAGCTGGCCGCGAGGGACTTGCGGGTCATGCCGCGGGCGTAGGCCGAGGCGTCGTCACCGCCGACCGCGCTCACGCCGGCCGGCGCGGCGAGGTACTCGAAGATGCCGCTGGCGGCCTCCTCGGCGGCGATGAGGCCCTTGATCTGCTGGGCGTCGTTGACCGCACGGGTGTAGTGCCCGTACTGCTCGGTGGAGACGACGAACGCGTCGCCCTCCATGGTCCACGCGTCGGACAGCGACTTGATCTCGCTGGCCTTGGCCTGCAGGGCGTTCTTCAGTTCCTTCACCCGGGACGGGGTCTGCGTGCTCATCTCGTCTGCACTCCTGTGCGTAACGGTGGGCGGGCCTGTCTGGCCGCGCCCGGCGGGGGATGACGGGTGGTGCTCGTCGCCTCGCCTCTCCGTCGCCCGGTCGACACCGGCGCCCCGGAAGGGCTCTAGCAGGACGGCACGCTAGGAGGGCTGATCACCTAACGTCGCGTCTTCAGGACAGAAAGTTGCCGAGCCCCTCAAGGTCGGCGCGGACCGACTCGACGGACAGGGTCTTGACCGCCATGGTCGGCGCCGGGGCGGCTGCAGCGGCGGCGGTGCCGGGCGCGGTGGTGTCCACCGGTGCGCCGGCGTTGGCCGTCGGGTCGCCGTCCCGCCCGGTCCAGCCGGGCAGCTCGATGCCGGCGGCGCGCGCCACCTCGAGGAGGTGCTCGAGCGCGGCCCGGACGCGGGCGATGTTGGCCTCGGACAGCACGCGGCCGGCCTTAACCTCCGGTGCGCGGGCGAGCGCGGCCTTCATCGCGTCGCTGCCGTCGCCGAGGATCATCAGCATCGGCGTGAGGATGGCCTCCTCGAGGTCGCCGTGGACCTCGTCCTCGCCGACGACGGGGACGACGGACACCTGCAGGTCGACCTGGCGGGGCTCGCCGAGGTCGATGACGTCGCCGTTCCAGCGGTAGGGCACCTCGTAGGTGAGCCGGGTGTCCGGGCCGGGACCGTCGAAGCGGATCCACGTCGCGACGACGCGGTCCTCCCAGGTGCCCTCGATGGACACCCAGCCTCGCTCACCGGACACCTCGGGGCCGTCGCTGTCGGCGTCGCTGACGCCGTGCATGCCGCGCATCAGCTCGGTCAGGGCGCGGTCGAGCTCCTCGCGGCGCTGCTCGAAGGTGCCCCGCAGCCGACCCTCGCCCATGTACTTGCGCTCGGTGTGCGCGGCGTCCACGCCGACCTCGAGGAGCGGGTTCCACGTCTTGGCCAGCGTCTCGGCGGCGAGCACGCCGGCGAGCACGCCGGCGGACTTCTCCTCCCCGGCGTAGTGCCCGGTCGCGCCCTTGGACCGCAGGTTGCAGAACCCCTTGGCCTGGTTGGGAGTCATGTGCTTGCCGGCGATGTCCACGCAGCGGCCGAACGCGCCGGGGGTCTCCCAGCGGATCCGGGCGGCGAGCTTGCCGTGCTCGTAGGAGTCGATGAGCGCGCGGGCGTTCCCGCGGCCACCGGGCTCGTCGACCTTGGCCTCGGCCTGCAGCGGGGGTAGCGCGGCCATCAGGGCGTCGAGGTCGAGCTCGGCCAGGTCGGTGCCGCCGGTGAGCGGGATGAGGGCCTTGGCCGCCAGCGTGACCTGCCCGGCTGGCGGCGGGGCGCTGCCGTCGGTCAGGTCGGCGGCGGCCTCCACCTCGGCCCAGTCGATCTCGTCCTTCGCGGCCAGGTGGAGGGCGTTCTCGTCGACGTCGTCGTCGTCCTCGTGCTGGGCGACGGGCAGGCCCTTGCTCTCGAGGGCGGTCAGGGTGGCGTCGTCGAGGCGCAGGCTCTTGACCTGCAGGGTGCGGGTCAGGGGCGCGGCGCCGAACAGGACGGGGCTGACCTCGAACAGCTCCACGGACTTGCAGACGCGGACGCCGTCCTTGCGCCGGGCGGTCTTGGAGGGGATCGGCTGCCAGCCGATGCTCCACTCGCACTCGCCGGTCTCGGAGTAGAACTCGACGGCCAGGAACGCCTCCCGGCCGCGCTCGGACTTCATGTTGAACTGCATCGCGGCGACCAGCGCGCCGGCCTCGGCCGGCCACGGCTTCCCGTCGAGGGTGGCCGCGACCTTGGCGAACCGCGCGTCGCCGGGCGTCCACTCCTCGATGCGGGGGACGCGACCGACGGGCTTCTCCCAGTCGTGCGCCCAGCACACCTTGGGCCGCCGCTTGGCCAGGGTGTCCCGGTAGGCACCGACCTCGATGAGGTCGTTGACGTGGTCGACGATGCCGGTGACGCCGACGATGGCCACCACCTCGCCGGTGGTCTCGTCGGCCGAGATGAGCTGCGCGCCGACGGCGGGCTTGTCCATCTCGGCCCCGTTGCCGACGACCTTGATCTCCCAGCCCTCGGGCAGGAAGGTCGGCTCCTCGGCGATGGCCTCGGCCAGCATGATCGTGTTGCCCACAGTGGGCCTCCTCGCGGTGGGTGTCCGCGGGGAGGCTAGGTAGGTGCCGGGGCTAGCGTCGCGTGCTCAGCACTGAGGCCCCGCACCGTGGTGCGGGGCCTCAGGGGGTCACCGCGCTGCCAGGCGGTGTCCCTCACCATGTTCAGCCGGCCGCCGTGCTGGCCGGCATCCCGAGCCGACCCTAGCTGGGCAGCAGGTCGTTGTCCCCCACGTAGCCCTCGGTGCCGATGCCCTGCGCGAGGTGCACGAACGCCTGCGCCCGGCCCAGCGCCCACTCCTCGGCCTGCAGGATCGTCTTGCCCTCCGGCCAGGCCCGCAGCCCCCGCTCGTACACGGTGCGGATCGCCTCGGCGGTGGGCTGCTGGTCAGCCGGCAGGGCCTTGGCCTCGGCGACCAGCAGCACCAGCCCGGCGGCGCCGGACTTCTTCCCGAACTTGGCCTTGCCCAGCGGGGGGATGGTCTTGAGCCCGGAGGCCTTGACGCCGATCTTCTTCCCGCTGGCCTTCCAGTCGCCGTCGGTCTCCTCGTAGACCTGCACGCGGCAGGCGGGGGAGTCCTTGGTGCCCTCGATGTCGGTGTCGACGCCGGGCACCTTGCCGTTGGTGACGACCACCTCGACCTTGCCCTTGCCGAAGTTGCCCGAGACGAACGCCCCGGCGGCGATGGTGGCCTTGCGGGTGGAGGAACCGGTGTCCGCGGAGTCCTTGTCCTTGCCCTTCTGCCACGGGAACGCCTTGGCCGCGGGGTCGTCGTCCTCCTCGACCGGGGCGGCACCCATCCGCTCGGCGGCGTCGCTCTCCCCGTCGATGTCCTCGTCCAGCCCGCCGGCCGGGGGCAGGCCCGGCTCTCCGTCGGGTCCGATCCACTGCTCGAGCAGGTCACCCTGGTCGGGGTTGCCCTCGGCCTCGGCCTCGGCGAGGAGCTCGGCGGGGGCGGCGGCCATGGCCGGGGAGGCGAGCAGCTCACGCGCGGCGGCGGCCCGGTTCTCCATGCCCAGCACCTGCACCAGCGCGTCGAGGGTGGTCACGGGCTGACCGGCGGCGTCGGTGACGTCCCAGGTGGGCAGCTTCGTCCAGTCCTCGTTGAGCATGGCCTCCTGCGTGGCCGACAGGGTCGGCGTCGGGTTCCCCTCGGCCGCGTTCCGCTCCTCGAGCGCGGCCTGGTCGGCGTTCATCGCGTCGACCTGCGCGTCACCGGTCTGCTGCTCCACCGGCGGGGTGGGCTGGGAGGTGGTCATGCCGTGGGGGTCCCTTCGTTGACCGCACCGGCCGGGGTGCCGGGGGTGGGGGCGTCGCTCATCGCCTCGGCTGCGGCCTCGGCGAGCACCCGGTACTGCTCGTCGTCGATGCGGTGCATCGCGTGGTAGCCGGCGACCTCGGAGAACGCCCCCTCCGGGTCGGGCTCGGGGTCCTGCAGGTCCAGCCGGAACAGGTCGGTGGCGTCGTGGACGACCACCCGGTCGCGGCGCGGCCAGGTGCGGGCGCGGAACGCCTCGGCCACGGCCGGCAGGTCGGTGGTGCCGGCGGCGAGCTCGTCGAGCAGCTCGGTGACGTCGCTCATGAGCGGGATCCTCCTCGCAGGCGCAGCGCCTCGGGCACGGGGACGCCGGGCGCTGCCTCGGTGTGCAGCTCGTCGCCGAGCCCGGCGCCGCACACGCAGTTCCCGGCCCCGGACTGGGGGTCGCGGGCGTAGACGTGCGAGTCGGTGTAGCCGGCCGGGGCCGGCCCGTCCGGGCCACCGGCGGCGCCGGGCACCAGCAGGGCCTTCTCCTGCACCGGCGGGATCACGGTGCCGGTGCGCGCGGCGTCGGTGAGCCGGTCCAGCGCCGGGGCGTCCCGGTAGTAGGCCATCCGGGGGGCCTCGCCCTCCACGGAGTCGTCCCACACCTGCCAGTCGTCGAAGGAGTCCCGCATCGCCTCGAACGCCGCCCGCGGCGCGGAGGTGAACTCCCGGCCGACGGACTCCCGGATGACCGCCGGGGGGATGTACCGCCCGCCCACGCCCTCCCCGTTGCGGCTGGCCTCGGCGTCGGCGCGGTAGCCGGCGGCCGAGCGGGCCACCGACGTCTCGACCGGGATGTCGACGAACACCGCCCGCACCTCGCCGTAGCCGCCGTTGCGCAGCCCGGACAGCCGGGTCTCGGCCGCGCCCTGGTCGGCGAGCCCGAGCGTCCACGCCACGTTCTTCCGCTCGGCGGCGGCGCGGAGGGCGATGAGGCCGGCGACGTGCGTGGCCTCCTCGTGCACCAGCGCGGCGCGCTCCATCGGCGACAGCTCGACGGTGGAGTCGGGCACGTCGGGGACCATGCCCCGCCCGGCCATGATGGCCTTGACGTCCTCCACGTTGATCATCAGGTACTCGGCCGGGTCGATGCCGGACTGAGCGTCGGTGAGCGCGCCGGCCACGTTCGCGCCGGGCAGCCCGGCGGCGAGCAGCGCCCGCCCGTCGTTGGGCACGCTGGCCGCGGTGCCCCACACGGCGTCGACGATCTCGGTGTGCTGCGCGGCCCGCTCCGGGCTCCACACCTCACCGCCGCCGTCGAGGGTGTGCTGCTTGGTCGTCTCGAGCCCCCCGGCCTGGGCGCGGCTGATCGCGGACTCCACGCCGGCGGTGTGCGCCTCGAACGCGACGTCGTCCATCGGCAGCAGCCGGCCGTCCGGGCCGCGCAGGGACACGTCGGCGGGCTCGGTGACCTCCCCGTTCGCGCCCCACGTCTCCGGGATGACCTCGGCCAGGCCCATGCCGGCGGCGCGGGTCATCAGCGCCTGCCGGCGGGTCGGATCCTCGGCGGCGGCGACAGCGGCGAGGAGCTCCTCGCGAGATTGCAGGAACCCGGCCGGCGCGGTCGCCGGGTCGAAGTCGTCCTCCTCGTCGTCGTACTCGTCGTCGCCGAGCTCGCCGATGGGGTCCCACGAGTTGTCCAGCGGCGGGCCGTCCCGGTCGTCGGCGCTGCGCACCGCGAACTCGCCGGGACCGGCGAGCACCACGAACTCGGCCTCGGCCAGCGAGCCGTACCCCGACCGGGGGGTCGCCAGGATCCGCTCGACCGGGACGACGCTGGACACGATCAGGCCCTCGTCGGTGTCGGTGGACCGGGCGAAGCTGCCAGCGACCTGCTCGCTCGAGGAGAACGAGGACAGGGGGCGCAGCGGCAGCGCGTCGGTGCGGTCGCCCAGCGCCCACTCCGGGGTGTCGCTGTAGACCCGGAACCCGCGGAACAGCTGCACCTCGGTGATGCCCTGCTCCCGGAACGCGTCCTGGGTGGCCTCGTACTGGGCGAGCAGGAACGCCTCGTTGTAGGCGCGCCGCTCCACGCGAACGGCCTCGACCTGCCCGCGCAGCTCCGGGTAGTCCTCGTAGGCCGGCCACTCGGCGTAGTCGTCCATGCCGAACAGCTCGGCGGCCGTGTCCTGCATGGCCAGCGCCTGCGGGTTGAGCCCGTTGGACGTCTGCGCCCACAGCGCCACCGACGCCGCGACCCGCTTCTCCCGCTCCTCCCGCCGGTAGGTGTCGGCGGTGATCACCTCGACGCCAGCAGCGGCGAGCTGCTCCCCGCGGGCGGCGCGGGTGGCCTCCCACTGCTCGGCGGACAGCAGCCGGTCGTCGGGGGCGCCGGGCATGCGCAGCCGCACGACCTCCCCGCCCTCCATCTTCGCCAGGGTGGCCACGACGCCCTCGTCGAGCATGACGTCGTCGGGCACGTCGGCCATGCGGGAGGCGATGTTCGCCGCGACCTCGGCCTTGGCCTGCTTGGCCGCGGCGATGGTCGCCGACACCGTGCCGCGGTCCTGCGCGTGGGAGGCCATAGCGTCGTCCGGCCCGGCGTCCCCGAACTCCCGGTAGGTGCCGACCTCGCCCAAGCCGTCGGCGAGGAAGGCCTGCACCTGCTCGGGGGAGGCGGTGGCCGGCCCCAGCTCCACGCGGGTCGGTGCCCCGGCGGCTGCCGGGGTGTCGGACTCAGCGGCTGGGGCATCCACGTCAGGCTGTGCCACCGCCCCGCCCTCGGGGCTCGCCGGCACGGTCGTGGTGGCGTCGAGGCCCATGCTGTCGGCCTGCGCGGCCCACGTCGCCCCGTCGGCGAACCGCAGCGTGCTCGTGGTGTCGGCGGCGTCGGTGCGCAGGTACCCGACCGGGGTCTCGGCCTCATCGGTGCGCAGCCACGCCACGATGGACCCGTCCGGGCTGGCCAGGTAGGCGTCCGCGCCGGCCGGGTCGGCGTCGGGCGCGGGCTCCCCGCCGACGGGCCGGTCGACCGCCTTGATCGGGTCGACCTCGGCGGCGGCGTCGTCCCGCTCGCCGGGCACCGGGGTCGCGTCGGGATCCTCGTCGAGGGCCTGCTCAAGCCCGGCCGGGCCGGCCGCGCGGGACTGGTTCTGCTCGGCCGAACGGATCTGCGTCGTCAGGCCGGCGTCGATGACGACCTCGGTGCCGTCGTCCTTGCGGACCCGGATCCGGCCCGCGCCGGCGGTCTCGAGCACCTCGCCCTGCCCGCCGCCGCGGATGGCCACGGTGCCACCGACCTGCACGAACTTGCCCAGCCGGTCGCGGGGGTGGTCGCCCTCGTCGAAGTTCGGGGTGCCCAGCCGACCGGCCTTGCCCTCGGCGGCGGAGATGTCCTTGACCCCGTCGACGTCGCCGTCGTTGAGCTTGGCCAGCTTGGCCGTGACCGCCTCGAGGTGCTCGTCGCACGCCGGCTGGTACGCCATGCCCTCAGCCCACAGCACCCGCTTGGTGGCCTGGTTCTTGCACATGGAGCACTGCTGCGTCTTGGGCAGGGCCTTGGCCTCGGCGACGATGACGAGCCGGCCGCCGACCGCCCGCACCTTGGCCTCGGGCGCGCTCGGGACCAGCACCAGCCTGCCGTCGACCACTCGGGCCTTCATCGCCACCGCCACGGGGCGAGACGGTGGCAGACCAGCAGGTCTAGCGTCGCCCGCTCACTCGTGGTGGGTGCCGTGCACGGGCGGCAGCTCGGGCACGTCCTCGCCCTCGACGGCGGTCACCTCGGTGTACTCGTGCAGGATCGCGAGCACGCCCTCCGGGGTGCCGGCGTCGGCGGTGACGACGTCCCCGGTGGGGGAAGTGGACACCGGGCGCCCGTCGCGGACCTGCAGCACGGCGAGCGCGGTCGGTGAGCCGGCGGTGATCCGGTAGCCGATCGTCTCCTCGTCGGGGTGCCCGACCTCGACGGCGTAGGAGACGGGGATGCCGTCCTGGTCGGTGTAGCCCTCGACGGTGAACACGGTCAGGCCTCCTGGGGGAGTCGGGGGATGCGCACGCCGGCAGCGGAGCGGGCCTGCACGAACGCCCGCACCCACACCAGGCGCTCGTCGGAGCCGGCCGGGTAGGGGCAGGAGGTGGAGTCCTCGCCGGCCGCGAACGCGGCCAGCCCGGCGTCGTGCGCGGCGACCAGGGCGGGGTCGGGCTGCGTCATCGGCTGCGTCTCCTTGTGCTGCTGACCGGCCGGTTGGTCCGGTCGCGGTTGATCTGCGCGTTCTCGGCCCGCTGCCGCGCGGCGGCGGCAGCGGACCCGGGGGCTTGGGTGCGCTCGTAGTAATACTCGCTCCACCCGACACGGCGCGTCCCCTCCCAGAACTCGAGCAGCTCGGGGGTCGCGTACCGGTAGACGGCCCGGATGTCCCCGGAGAACAGGGCGCGGTCGGTGATGCCGAGGGCCTGCCCGCGTGCGTTGACCATGTAGCCCTTGGTCGCCTCGCTGGCGGCCAGGTACTGCAGCTCGACGAACGTCGCGTACTCGGCCTGCACCTCGGCGCGGGACGGTCCGACCCGCGTCGGCGCCGCGCCGCGCCCACCCACGTCGGGGTGGGTGAGGCCGGGCCGGCCGTTGGCCTCGACGAACCGGGCGACCGCCGCGGTGATCTCCTCGTCGGAGGCTCCCCCCGAGCCCAGGTCGTCGACGATCTCGTCTTGGCCCTGCTGGACGGTGGTGAACAGGTCGAAGTCCTGCCACCGTTCACCCTCGAGCTCGTTGTTGTCGTCCATCCGGGACAGGATGTGCGCCGACAGCGCGTCGAGGCCGTCCTCGTCGAGGCCGGACAGGTAGTTGTAGGACAGCCGCAGCGGGTAGCCGCCCTCGTCGAACTGCTGGGTCAGGTCAGGAGCCGGTGTGGCCTGGCTATCGGCGCCCACCGGGACGGCGGGCGCTACCTCCCCCCGTGGTCGTGGCCGAGCTGGCCGGCGCGTCCGGGACCGGGGTGGCCGACGCCCGGGCGCGCACCTCCTCGATGGTCGGTGCCGGCGGCTCGGGCTCGGGGTCGCGGCCGATCAGGGCCAGCGACCCGAGCATGAACTCCATGAACGACGGGTCGCCGTCCATGTAGCCCGAGCCGGCGAACAGGGACTCGACGCCGGTGGTGAACACCTCGAAGCCCTCACGGTTCGGCCCCTGGCCGGGGGAGCCGTAGGTGCGGCCGGTGTACTGGTTGGCGAACTGGTCCTCGTAGCCGTCGCCGTTGTTGCCCCGCAGCTTCTTGCGGGGCTCCCGGTCGCGGTTGCCGACGTCGCCGGTGCTGGTGCGCGACCACAGCCACGCGCGCTCGGCGGCGAGCAGGTCGGGGAAGGTCTCCTCCATGCCGTGGCCGAGCTCGTGCACGGTGACCCCGCCCCGGCCGACCGGGTCGGACAGGGTCAGCGCCGGCCGCTTGGACAGGTCCATCTCCTTGAGCCCGTAGCCGCCGCGCGTGGCCGACACGACGGTGATCGCCTGCCCGCCGCGGGACTCGGCGAGCGCCCGCAGCCAGTTGGTCGGGTAGTGCTGCTCGGCCTGCCGGCCGGCCTTGACCAGCTCGTGGTTCTCCTTGAGCGGGCGGCCCTTGGTGCGGGAGTCCCCGGAGATGTAGCTCAGCTTGTGCCCGCCGAGCCCGTCGGGGCGGACTGCGGCGAGCAGCTCGAGCGCGGCGAGCCGGCGGGCCTCGTTGCGCTTGCGGCCGGCCTCGCTGATGTCGGTGCCGCCGTTCACCCGCTTCACCTTGGCGTTGTAGGCGTTGATCGAGGCCAGCGCGGCGGCCTTGAGCGCCTCCCGCTCCGGGCCGCGCTGCCGCTCGAGGTCGGCGTCGCGGGCGGCGATGGCCCGCTCGACCTGCTCCCGCTCGGCGTCGGTGCCGCGCAGGTTGTTGCGCAGCACGAGCTGCACCTGCGTCCACGCGCGGAACCCGAACTCGGCTGCGACCTCGCGGTGGATCCGGTCCTCGTGCTGCTTGAGCCGCAGCGTCGCGGTGCCGTAGTCCCTCATCAGATCCTCGAGGGAGGCGCCGGTCTCGTCGGGGGCGTCGGCGACGCCGAGCTCGCGCTCCTTGTCCGCGATCCGCCGCTCGAGGTCGACCCGCAGGTCGCGGCCGGCGGCCATGAGCACGTCGAGGTGGGCCATGGCGTGCTGGCCGGGGCCACCGTCGCGGGCCAGGTCCATGTTGCCGGCGGTGCTGATCCGCACCTCGGGCACCTCGCCCCGCTCGAGCGCGTCGAGGTCGATCTTGGCGTAGCTGACGCGGCGGGTGGGGACGGTGCCGAACGCGCCTTGCTCGGGGAGCGCGTTGCGGTAGGCGCGCACGCGGGCGGCGACGTCGGCGCCCTCGGGCAGCGACGGCGGGCGCACGGTGGTGGTGGGCACCGCGCCCCCGTCGGTGGCGGCGACGCGCTCCCAGCCCTCGACCAGGCCGCGGGCGATGGCCCCGGTGTTGCGCAGCGCGGGTGGGGTGCTCATCCACTGGACGAGCACCCGGTTCATCGCCGCGCTGGCCGTCTCGTCCCCGATCGGGGACTCGCTGGCGCTGCGCAGGGAGTCGGAGAGGCCCTGCCGGTAGCTGAACCACTGCGCCTGCAGCGCCTCCTGCACGGCGGCGATGTTCGGGTTGGTCGGGTCGGCGGGACGCCGGCTCAGGGAGGACACGATCCGGCCGGCGTCGGCACCCTGCTGCGACAGCGGCGGGGTGACCTGGTTGAGCTGCTCGAGGAGCTGCGCCGGCGTGGGGTTGCGCATCGCGTTGAGGCGCATCCGGGCGACCATGTTGGAGACGCCCTTGGAGACGTTCTCCTCGAGGAGCATCTTGACGGTGGTGATCTTCTCGGTGCGCTCCCGCTCGACGCGGGCGGCCGCGATCCGGGACGCGGCGTCGGAGTCCCCGCGCAGCAGGCGGCTGACCTCCTGGTCGCTGCGCACCACGTAGGTGTTCTCGGTGCCGTTGTCGTGCCGCACGGACACCATCAGGCCGGCCACGTTGGCCCCGGTGGCGTCGCCGTCGTCGTCGACGAGCATCGGGGTGATGTCGGTGACCAGCCCGGCGCGGCGCATCCCGAGCAGGTCGAGCTGCTCGATGCGGTCGCCGACGACCAGGTCGGTGCCGGTGACCATCTCGGGCTGCTCGTCGGCCATGGTGGCGTCCCACGGCTGCGTGGCCGAGGTCTCGCCGCGGGCGATGCGGATGATGGACGGCCCGCCGTCGCGCCCGTTGCTGAGCATCGCGTTGCGCGGGGGCAGGCTGGTGGCTGTGGTCTGCCGCAGGTCGACGATCACGTCCCCGGAGCCGTCCCCGGCGTGCTGGGCGGTGATCACCTCGTAGGTGCCGGTGATGCCGCCGGTGTTGGCGTTGCCGTACTCGATGACGTCGCCGACGTTGAGCCGGTCGCTGGTGATGTGCTCGCGGACCGGCTGGACGCGGGCCGGCGCGGGCGAGGGGACCGGCTCGGGGTCGGGCAGGTCCCCGAGCTGCCACATGCTGGTGCCCTTGTTGAGCAGGTGCCGGCTGGTGGTGCCGTCGGGGCCGGTGAGCTCGACTTCGTACAGGCGCCCGGACATCTTGGTGCGCAGCGCGGACACCCGGCCGTTGACCGTCTGCCCGGCCAGGTCGACGAAGGCGACCTCGTCGCCCTCGGTGGCGTCGGCGATGGTGCCGCGCCGGGGCTTGGCCGAGGGGTCGAAGCGGCCCCCGGCCGTGCGGGAACCGGACTCGACGGCGGCGGCGTCGAGGGCGTCGGCGATGCGCTGCAGGGACCGCTGGTAGGGCAGCCGGGAGTCCGGCCCGGTCATGCTGCGCAGCCGGTCGGCGAGCAGCCGGGCCTCGTCGGCGGACAGGGGCTGGCGGGCGCGGATCCGCTGCGCGGCCTCGGCGACGCGGCGGTCGTCGTCGAAGTCCAGCCCCAGGGACACCAGCCGGCGTCGCTGGTAGGAGTAGATCGCGGGCCGGACGGCGTCGACGTCGCGCCCGTGCCGCTCGGGGACCGGCAGGTCCACGGCGGTGACCCGGTCGATGATCCCGTCGCGGCCCATCGGCAGCGTGGTGCGCACGCCCTGCACGGTGGCCACGACGTCGACGACGTCGGGGTCGTCGGTGTCGTTGACCTCGACGACGGTGGCCAGCGAGGTGCGGTGCCGGAACTGGTCGCCCTCGGTGAGCCCGGCGGCGGTGATGGGCGCGGGGGACTCGGCGGCGTCCACCGGGTCCGCAGCGGTCTCCTCGGGCAGCGGCGGGGCGGCGGTGGTGCCGCCCTCGATGACGGCGAACTGGTCGCCGCCGCCGACGGTGAGCCGGCCGACGGCGTCCGGGTCGTCGTCGGGGCGGTAGGTGATGACCTGGTCGTCGCCGTCGGCGACGGAGTCGATGACGGTGACCGGGTCGCCGTCGAGGTTGATCCGGTCGCCGCCGACGAGGGCGCTCGCGCGGCGCCGCCCGAGGCTGGTGGTGGTGTCGGGCAGGCGCGGGGCTGGCGCGGGGATGGCCGCGATCTCCGGGTCGGGGGCGGGGGCGACGGTGGCCTCGGGGCCATCGACGGGGCGCACGGCGGCCGGCTGGTCGTCGAGGACCACGCGGGAGTCGCCGGGCACGGTCTGCACGACGCGCGGGGAGCGGGTGACCCCGTCGATGGACAGGGCGCCGTCGTCGGGGTTGTCCGGGACGACGACGAGGGTGACCTGGTCGCCGTTGGTGACCCGGACCTCCTCGACCCGGCCGGGCACCTCCCGGTAGATCAGGGGCGTGCGGGCGTTGGGCAGCAGCGGCTGGTCGACCTCGGCGAGCACCCGGACCCGGACGTGCTGGCCGGTGGCCAGGATGGGCAGGGTGGGGTCGCCGGCCTCGAGGCGGCGCAGCGCGTTCGCGGCGCGCTCCCCGTCGAGCTTGCCGTCCTTGGCCCGCAGCGACGGGCCGAGGGTGACCTGCAGGTTCCGCCACCGCTCCATCTGAGCCTCGTCCAGCCGGCGCTCGACGGCGGCGATGCCCCGGAAGTCCGGGGACACGCGCCCGTCGAAGATCCGGGCCAAGCGGGGCGCGTTGTCCGCGCGCAGCCCGAGGTAGCCGGCGAGGAACGTGCCGAGCTGGGCGTTGTCGGTGAACGCGTCGGGGATGGGCGGCGGCGGGTCGGCGATGGCGCGGATCCGGTTGTTGCCACCGCGGGGACCGACGATCTCGACGTGCGGCCGGCCGTCGGGGGTGCGCACGGTGATCGTGTGCAGGCCCCGGTCGTTGACCCGGATGGACTCCACGGTGCCGGCCACCCACACCTGCGGGGCGCTCATCAGGGAGCCGCCGTTGAGCTCGGCCTCGGCGAAGTCGTAGATGAACACCTCGGCCTGGCCACCGACCCGGTACCCGCCGGGCGCGGTGTCGGACGTGGTGTCGTCGGGGGTGGTGACCTGCACCAGCCCACGGGGGATCGCGCCGAGGCCACCGCCGTCGGTGTCGCCGCCGGCCTGCAGGCGGGCGACCTCGGCGTCTCGCTGGGCGAGCAGGCGGGCGAGCCGGCGCTCGATGGGGGAGTCCGGGCCGCCGCCGTTGCCGCGCTCGATGATGGACCGGACCTGCGCGATCTCGGCGTCGATGGCCTGCAGCGCCGCCGAGGTGGGCGCCCCCGGCGTCGGGTCGGGGGCCGTGACCTGCGGTGCGGGGGTGTCGGAGGCGGCCGCCACGGCCGGGGCGTCCGGTGCCGGCGGGTCCGGGGTGACCGCGCCCGGCCCGGTCGGCCGGCCAGCACCGCCACCCTCGGGCATCCCGTTGTCCATGACGGAGACCATCTGCGTGCGGGCGGCCGGCACCCACTCCTCGGCGGTGTCGCCCACGCCGAGCTCGCGGCGCCCGTAGCTGCCCTCGGCGCGGTTGTACCGCTCGGTGACCTCGAAGTACCGCCGGCCACCGCCGGGCACCAGCACGCCGATGACCTGCCCGGCCTGCAGGTTGGTCACCAAGGTGGGCGTGGACCGCTCGTCGAGGACGTGGCCGACGCCGATGGTGGACGGGGCGTCCTGCCGCAGCTCAGGGCTGGGAACGGGGTCGGGGACGACACCGTTGGCGCGGGCCTCGTCGGCCTCGGCGAGGATCTGCCGGGCCTGGTCGATGTTGGCCCCCGACAGGCCGGCGCCACCGGTGATCTCCTGCACCCGCTCGGGGCCGATGACGTCCTCGGCAGCCATGAGCTGCCCGACCCGGATCGGTCCGTCCTGCGCCGGCGGGGTCGCCGCGATCTGCTGCGCCTGGGCGGCGTCGAGGTTGGTCTGCGTGCCGGCGACCAGCGCGTCGGTCGGGTCGGCCGCGGGCATGGCGGCCGGGGCGTCCTCGGGCTTGGACGTCGGCGCGGACCCGTCGGGGCGCTTGGTGACCGTGAGGTTGCCCTTGTCGACCTCGACCTCGCGGCCGGTGTCGTTGCGCCGCACCTTGATCCGGTCGCCGGTGCCCTTGCCGATGACGGTGCCCAGCGCGCCGCCGAGGAGCCGTACCTCCGAGCCGGTCTCGATGAACCGGCCGTCCTTGTCGCGCGGGTGCTCGTCGTCCCGGAACTTGGGCTTGCGACCGACGAACCCCGCCTTGGTCTCGGTGAACAGGATCTCGTCCCACGTCGCGGTCATCGTGCGGCCTCCATCGGTACTGCGGTCGGGCGGGAGACGAAGCGTCCGGTGCGCCGGCTTCTGTAACTGACCGCACACCGGCAGTTGCGGGTCTCTGAGGGCGGGGCCAGGTGGTCACCGGGCCAGCGGAGCAGGAAGCCACCGACCTCGAACGGCATGCCGGCCGGCTGCTGCTGGCCGTCGGCGCGGCGGTGGGTCTCGCGCACGCGGTCGTCGCGTCGGGTGCGCCACCGCTGCACGACGTCGGTGTGCACCGCCTGCGGCTGGTCGGGGCGGGTGCTGGCCGGCGCGGGCCGGGCGGTCGGGTCGTCGTCGGTGCTTGCGACCACCTCGACCCCGGAGGTGACCACTTGGGCGGCGGCGGCGGCGCGGGCGCCCTCGGTGGTCGACGTCGCCGACTGCACGCCCATCGCGGTCGCCCAGCCGGCGAGGGTGTCGCGGAAGGACAGCACGCCCTCGACGATTCGGTCCATCGGCACACCGGACTGGTCGGCCTCGTTGATGGCCTGGGTGAGGCGCTGGGCGGCGCGGGCGGCGCGCTCCCCGATCCACCCGGCGACCTCCCGGGCACCGGTGGTGGCCCGGCGGGACAGCTCGGCCGGCAGGGTGCCGATGCCCCCGAGGTTCTGCCACGTGACGTAGGCGGCGGCCAGGGCGGCGGCGATGAGCAGCGGGGAGGTCTCGGCCTCGGCTTCCTCGGCCCACGCCTGCTCGTCCACGGCGTAGGTGGGGTCGATGGCCTTGGTCGCGAGTCGGGTGTCGACCGGCCGGTCACCCTCAGGTGCCCAGTGCCGGGTGTTCTTCCGCGACTTGGTGGAGGCGACTCGCGCTGCGGCGCGCTCGCACCAGTTGGCGCCGAGCTCGGTGAGCACCGACGCGATCGCGGCCTCGAGCTGGTCGCGTGCGGCCTCGTCGACGTCGTCGGTCATCCACGCGTCGTCGGCCTTCCCACCGACCACGCGCAGCATCAGGCCCTTGGCCTGGGGGCGGGAGGCGGCAGCGAGGGCCGCTGCCGCTGCCCCGCCGCCGGCCGCTCCGACCACGCCACCGGTGGGCACCGGGCTGGCCGGGTTCGCGGTCCCGGCGGCGGCGAGCGCGGCCTGAGCGGCGCCCGGCCCGGCCGGCACCGCGCCCTCCGGGGAGCCGCCGCCGGTCGCGGCGTCCCCGCCGGCCTCGAGCGCCGGCTGCTCCTCGCCGGGGGTGATCGCGCCACCGGGGGCACCGCCGGTCTGCGCGTCGTCCTTGGTCGGGCCGAGGCCCATCTCCTCCGCGTCGGCGGCGTTGATCGGCAGCGGCTGCTTCCCGGAGGCGATGTAGAGCGACCGGGTGTGGATGGTGTCCTCGATCTCGTCGAGGTCCCCGGCCTTCTGCGCGTAGGAGTACGGCGACCGCAGGCCGGCCGCGACCTCCTCGCGGTAGCGGGCGAGGCGGGCGTCGTTGAGCTTGGCGAGCACCTCGACGTCGGAGAGGTCGAAGCCGGGCTCGAGGTCGTCGTCGGTGTCCTCGTTGAACCCGTCGGTGATGATGGCTAGGTGCGGGGGCATGGTGTCCTGCCAGAACCCCAGCCGCTCCTGCTCGGCGTTGGCGAACGTCTTGTCCCCGGCGTAGCCCATCATCGTCTCGGACACGCCGAAGCTGCTCAGCAGTTCGATCTTGGCGTTGCGGGCGAGCTGCACGTAGGACATGTCGCGGGGCTTGCCGCCGGGGTCGACGTAGGCCAGCCCGTCGGCCGAGATGACGGTCAGCTTGCCGGCGGCGACCGGCCCCTTGTCGAACTTGCGCTCGACGGCGGCCTGCTCGTCGTCGTCGAAATCGCCCTTGACCGCGACGATGCCGCCCGGCCGGCCGTCGTTCTTCATGAACTGGACGTTGTAGAGCCGCGCGAAGTGATCCAACTCGACCGACAGGCCAGCGGCCTCGAGCGGGGTGATCCCGCGGAAGGGGTCCAGCGGGTGCGGGTCGCGGAACCAGCGGATGTCCTCGACGTCGATGCCGCGCTCGACCCGCCCGGAGCCGTCGAGGAGCTCGTAGTGGTCGACCAGGGAGCGCACGTCGCGGGGGTCGACCGGCCGGCCGGCGTCGTCCCGGCCGCTGCCGCGCACGATCTTCATGCGGTGCGGGGGCAGCAGGTCGATGCGGTACGGGTCGCCGCCGTTGGTCTCCTTGACCTCGGCGAACGCGCCGACGGGGGACAGCAGGATCTGACTCGACAGCCGCTTGCGCAGGATCGGGCCGGTCTCCCACGGGTTGGCGCGGATGTTGAGCAGCCGGGAGAGCGGGTGGTCCTCGACGATGCTGCTGCCCTGGCGGACGACGAACTTCCGCGCCCGCTGGTTCTCGCTGATCACGTTGACCGGCTTGAACACCCACACCAGGCGCTCGTAGCCCTCGGAGATGGCACGCTCGACGGTCCACTCGCGGCCGGTCTGCGCGGACAGCGACCGGCGCAGGTCCTCGAAGTACCGGTTGGTGTGGGCCTTGACCTCGACGGGGATGTAGGGACCCTGGGTGGGGGCGAGGGTCTTGCGCAGGGAGCGGAGGAAGGCCACGGGGTCAGTCCCCCTCGGAGTCGGTGCCGAGCCACACGCCGGCGGCGATGGTGACGGCGGCGGCGAGCCCGGCGGCCCACCGCCAGTCCACGGTGGCGAGCAGCACGCCCAGCGCGACGACGCCGAGCACGATGAGCAGCAGCCCCACGACCTCCCGGCCGACCCGACCGGTGGTGGTCGGGAACCCGGCGCGCGGATCGTCGTCCGGCCACGGGGAGAAGGGGGCGCTCACGAGGCGGGAGGGTAGGAGGACCGGGCGGTTAGCGTCGCGCTCACGAGGCGAGGGCCTCCCCGAACATCGCGAGCTGCCCCTCCGGGACGACGTGCCGGCGCCGCGCCGGCCGGATCGGTCGCACGGCGGCGAGCGGTGCGGGCGCGGCCGGCCGGGTGGGCTGCCGGGTCGGGGCGCGGGCGGCCACGGGCTGGCGGGCCGGCGGCGCGGGCCGGTTCGGTGGGAGCACCGGCATGGGCGGGTGCGGCCGGCCGCCGCGGATCCGCTCACCGGGCCGGCCACCGCGCAGGTGCTCGCTGGCCCGCTGGTCTCGAGCCGGGCACTCCTCGTGCGCGGCGGCCTCGTAGGTGCGCTTGCAGCCCTTGCAGTAGGCGTCGAGGATCTGCACCTTGGTGTCGGCCTTGATCGTCACCGACGCCCGCAGCGTCGCCGTGTGCGCCTGGCCCGGCAGCAGCGGGATGGTCGCCGCGCCGATCCAGTTGTGCGTGCCGGCGTACCGGCGCTGCCGCTCCGTCGCGGCACGGTCCGAGCTCTGCGGCAACGCGTCTCCCCCTGGCCACCGACGTGCTAGGCCAAGAACGGTAACCAGGAGTGACTGGACGCTGCCGGGCCGCAACTGATAGCTCGGCGTGTCGGGCTAGTCGATGTGCCGCCACGTCTCCCGACGGATGACGGCTTTGGCGCCACTCTTGCTCACCCCGAAACCGGTACCGAGGGCGGCGTACGACCAGTCGCCGGCCGCGTGCAGGGCGCGCATCTCCCGCACCTGCTCGGTCGTGAGCACCGCCTGGGTGACCCGCTCGCCTCGCACCTGGTTGTTGATCAGGCGTGGCTCGCGCGCCCTGGTCTCATGCGACCAAGTGCCGCCGGTCAGTGCCCTCCACATGCCGGTGCGGCTGAGGCCGTAGCGGGCGCACAGGTCGCTCAACCGCTCGCCGGCGTGCCAAGCGTCGCGGGCCTCGACAACCTGCTCCGGGGTGAGTCGGGCGTGCCCGTGACGAGAACCGTAGCTGCGCCGGCGGATCGCCTTGTCCGATTCGTTGAGCAGCTGGTCGCCGAGGTAGATGTGCTCGCGAGCCGTACACGGCGGGTTGTCACAGGTGTGTAGCACCCACGCCCCGGCAGGCACCTCGCCGTGCTCGACAGCGTAGGCCAAGCGGTGCGCCAAGTAGAGCACGCTGCCGTAGCTGATGACCCCATATCCCGAGTCGAGGGTCGTACCGGTCCACTCTTGGCATCCCGATGCCAGGTCTACCTCACCGCGGTTCGCCCGAAAACGCGTCAGGTCGGTCGGGGGGTGCAGAGGCTGTCGGCGCAGCTCGGCAACGTCTACCGCCCGAGCGCGCCGCCACTCGCGCTGCCGACAGGCGTTGCACAGATCGCTCCGGCCGCGCCGCGGCCGGCTACAGCCCTCGGATGCGCACTCAGTTGACGAGCAGCTTGGCCTTGCGTCGTTTGGGCTTGGAAGGGGCAGGCTCATAAACTGAAAGTAACACCGACTCCGCCCGGTCAGGGCTACTCATGCCGCGCTTGCGCAGCGACGCCTTCCCCTCGACCTTGGCCCGCCCTTGGGAGTCGGTGTAGACCTCCGGGGCGGTGAGCTGGGCGACGGTCTTGCGGTCCACCCGCAGCCGGATCTTGGGGTCCACGCCCTCGTCGAGCTCGCCGGGGCGAGGCAGCAGCTCCCGGAACCCCAGCCACAGCTCGTCCCGCTTGAGCCGGGGCCGCAGCGTCGCCATCGGATCCGGCTCCCGGTCGATGCCCTCCGACACCACGACCTTGACGATCTCGGCCTCGTGGATGCCCTCCGAGCCCCACGCCTCGAGCAGGCCGGCGACGCCCCAGCCGACCCCGATCGCGTCGATCTTCACCCGCACCGGCCGCAGGGACTCGATGGCCTTGGCCAGCACGGTCGCCCGCCGGATCTCGGTGAGGATCTTGCCGGCGACCTTGACCGCGTCGGCGTTGTCCGGCCCGGACGACCGGTGCATGATCCCGACCAGGTCCCCCGCCGCACGGCTGACCACCATCTCGTCGCCGCCGTCGGCCGCGACGTCGACCCCCAGCCGCACCCACGACCCCCGGCGCACCCTGGCCGCCGGGTTCTCCTCCCCGGGGATCCCCAGCTCGGCGAAGGACACGTAGTCCTCGTCGTCGGTGTCCGGCTCGAGCACGTCGCGGGCGAGCTCCACCCACGCGTAGGGCAGCGCCCGGTCCGACCCGCCGCGGGGGAACCGGGCGTAGACCTTCGACTGGACGTAGGGCGACTCGACCCCGAACTCGCGGATCGTGTCGTCGACCCACTTCTTCGTCACGAGGTGCTTGGCCATCGTGTGCGGGGTGATGCCGGCCGGGCAGGACTTGCAGCGCGGCGCCTGCTCCTCGGTCAGCGCCGGCGTGTCGTAGGCGCTGATGCGGATGACGTTGACGTCGTCATCATCCTCGTCCCGCTCGGTGCAGAGCTGCTCGAACCACGACCCCTCGTCGTCGGTCGGGGGGTTCCCGATGGCCAGCAGCCGCGAGTCGTCGCCGGTCATGATCGCCCGCAGGTTCTGGCCCACGTTCGCCGGGATGCCGCCGGCCTCGTCGACGACCACCAGCAGGTGCGGTGAGTGGATGCCCTGCGTCGCGGACTCGTCGTGCCGGTTCGCGACCAAGCCGTAGGCGGTGGTGACCCACAGCCCGGTCTCGGCGGCCTGCATCTTCATCTGGAAGGTGTCGACCTGGCCCTGCAGGTGCGCCCGAGCGTGCGCCCGCCGGATCTCGGGCCACATCTGCCGGACCACCTGCCGCCACAGCGGGGCCATGGTGACCGCCAGCGCAGTCCCCGGCGCGTGGACCATCGACCACCACAGCCCGATCCGGGCCGCGCCCCACGTGTTGTGCTCGACCAGCAGGTCGACCCAGGTGTGATCTGTCTCGACGGTGATCGCGACGGTCTGCTCATCACCGGCGAGCCGCTCGACGGCGGCGACCTTCTCCCACCGGTAGCCCTCCGGGGCGTTCCGGTGCGGCCACATCTCCCGGTGGCGACGGCCCTCGGCTGTGGTCGCCGCCGCCTCGAACGCGGCCCGTTTGCCCGGCACGTCGATGGTGTCGGCGAACCGCCGCAGGCTGGCTGCATCGGTGATCGACCAGCGCCAGAACGGGTATCGCTTGCCGTCGGCGGTCGCGGTGTGCGCGCTGACCTTGCCGGCGATGCCGAACCGGAGCATGAGCCGCTGGATGTCGCGGACCATGCCCTCGTTCGCCAGGCCGATAGCGACGATCGCAGTGCCGGGCCGCTTAGTGCCGGTACCGCTGGATGCGTAGCCGTCGCAGGCGAACAGCCGACCCAAGATGACGGCGAGGTCATCACGGTGCAGTTGCCACACCAACTCGGGGAACGACTTGTCGGTGGCCTTGCGGCCGAACAGGCCCCACTGCTGCACCAAGGTGAGCACTGGGTTGCCGCCCCGCCGGCCACCGGCCGCCAGTCCCTGCGGTCCGCGGACGACCAACTCCCGGTGTCGCCCCTTGCTCGCGTAGTCCTTCACCACCGAGCCCAGCCGCTCGACGCACGCCACGAACTCGTCGAGGGATTCGCCGGCGAGGTGGGAGAACCGGACCTCGCGCAGCGTGGATCCGTCGCCGAGCAGGTAGCCCAGCAGCGCGGCCTGCTCGTGCGGCAGCCGTTCCACGGTCTGCACATCGACGCGCTCGGGAACAAGTACCAAGTCGCCGGGGGAGAGGTCTGCGACGCCGCGCCAGCCGGCGTTCTCCGGTGTGCGGATGACGGTGCCCACGGCCCCGCCGGAACGGACGCGGCGGACGTTGTCGGCCGCCCACAGCGGGTGGTGGCCGTTGCGGGTAACCTGCCGACCGCTGGACGTGGTCAGCCGGTAGACCGGCTCGATGGCGTTCCATGCCGCCCATGCACGGCGCACGGTCTGCGTGCCGTCCTCGGCCCAGCCCAGCACCTTGAACTCGCGCCCGACCAGATCCTCGGCCCGCACAAGGGATCCGTCGGCGAGCTGCATCGAGTCAGCGTAGTACACGCACTTGCTACTACCGAAGCAGGACGGTACGGCGGTGGTCTGGTGCTCAGCGACGGAGGCGAGCACCTCGCGGGACTTGCTCCACAGCGTCTCGTCGAGGACATCGGTGACGAAACCGACAGGGTCGTCGACGTAGATCGCCAGCGGCGTGCCGGCCTCGTGCTGGGCGATGCGCAGGATCTGCTCCTGCGACGTCGCGGTTTCAGCGCGGAAGAACCCCCGGCGGACCTCCGGGTCCAGCGCCATGAGGTCGGCGAACATGCTGCGCGCAAGCCGGGACCGGGCTGGCCGCTGGTCTCGGGCGATGTCGCGCGCCTGGTCGTACAGCGCGGTGGCCATGGGTCAGCCGGTGCAGGTGGCCAAGTGCAGGGACTGCGCGAAGGCGACCCGCGCCTCATCCGGGCGGGTGCCGTCGTCGGTGGCGCAGTGGTCGAGGACCAGCGGCCGGCCGCAGCACGGCGCTGCCTGCAACCGGACCCGGACCCGGCTCCCGACCGGTGTGCGGGTGATGACCGGCTTCACGACCGGGCCTCAGGCTTGGTGATGGTGTCGTGCACGGCGTCCCCCTCAGGCAGGTGGGGACGTCGCCGGTCGACCGGTATGGGACCGGGCGTCACCCACAGGCAGCACATGGTGCCCCAGGGTGACGCCTACGGTCAGTAGGAGGTGCGGAGCTGCGTGGCGCGCGCCGGGGTGAACCCCGCGATCCGGGACACCTCCGAGTTGCTCATGCCCTCCCTGTTCATCAGATACCGCGCCGTCTCATTCCGCACGGCCTTGGCGTCCTTGTGCTGCTCGTCGTAGGCGGCGGCGATGGGAGCCTCGTTGGTCGCCACCTCACGCGGGTCGTCGAAGGTGCCGACCTTGATCTCGCCCTTGGAATGGGCGTCGAGCACCCGCTGCCACACCGTGCGGCTGATCTCCAACGTGTCCCGCCAGATCGCGGCCCCGCTGCCCCGCTTGCGCGGCTCGGCGTAGTAGAGCTGCAGCGCTGCCTCGTTGCGCAGGGCGCGGTGCGCGTCGGCGAGCGCAGCGGCCTGCCGGGTCACCTTGGCAGCCGCGCGCAGCCGCTCCCGGGGGTCGGTGATGGCGCGCAGTTCCTTGCCCGTGGGGAGCTTCTCGACCGTGGTCACTGGAACTTCCTCCTGTACATCATGATGACCACAACGTACACACCCTTACTGCCGGGAAGTGCACTCCCGCGCCGCTCATCACCCTCGCTTCGCGATGTCGTCGCCCCCGGTGTCGGGATGCTGACCATCCGCGCCCTACCAGGGGATCGCCGCGAGCTGGCGGGTGATGGCGACGTAGCCCTGCTGGGGCACCACGCCGTTGCCGATGGCCTTGAGCATCTCGTTGCGGGTGATGCCCGG